>Ga0115013_10000020_pt1 | contig 142637 bp, 182 predicted proteins | sample SouAtlMetagenome_2_FD_88686 | JGI IMG/M metagenome (GOLD analysis project Ga0115013, IMG submission 88686) | Marine eukaryotic phytoplankton communities from Atlantic Ocean - South Atlantic ANT15 Metagenome | ecosystem: Environmental > Aquatic > Marine > Oceanic | place: South Atlantic Ocean...
CCCAACAAATAGAATGGATGCTGTTGCCATTGCAACTGGAGGAACATCAGTTGATTTTGGTGATTTAACTGTAAGTAAAACTACAATGACTGGTTCATCAAATGGTCACGGAGGTTTATAATGGCAATACTTAAAGTCGATACAATCTCTGGAATTGGCACTGAAGGCCCAGTATTTGAGGGAGATATAGAATTTACAAGTCAAAACTTTTTAACACTTCCAAAGGGTGATACAACACAAAGAGGAAGAGGTCGTGGAGTTATAATGGGTGGTTATAGTAGCCCTAATGGTTACGAGAAAGATATTTATTACCTTGACATACAATCTATGGGTAATGCAATAAGATTTGGTGATTTAACAGCAACCAGATATGCTGGTGGTGGATGTGGATCATCAACTCGTGGAATAATTGGTGGTGGAAGAGATCCTAGTGGTCGTATTAATATTATTGAGTCTGTAGAGATTGCAATTACCAGTAATTCAATAGATTTTGGTGATTTAACAGGTGTAAATGCGTTTAATCAAGGAGGTGGAAATCAAACTAGGGGTATTTGGATGGGTGGAGCAACACCTACAACAGTTGATACCATAGAATTTGTTACGATTGCATCAGCAGGAAATGCAACTGATTTTGGTAATATGACGGCTGTAAAAAACTCTGTTGCCACTGGTGCAAGTTCTACAAGAATGCTTGGAATGGGTGGAGGAAATCCTTCATCAAAATTAGCTACAATAGACCTTATTACAATCGCAACCACAGGAAACGCATCAGATTTTGGTGATTTGACCATAGCAAAAAGTTCAGGAACAGGAGTTTCAAGTGGAATTCGTGCTGTAGCTATAGGTGGAGTTGGTTCACCCGCAATTCTTAACACTATGGATTTTGTTACGATTGCAACTACAGGAAATGCAACTGACTTTGGTGATACAGTTGCACCATATGAACATACAGGATCAGTTGATAATTCAATTCGTGGTGTGATATGTGGTGCTAGAACACCAAGTTATCTCAATATCTTAGAATCTATTACTATCGCAACCACAGGAAACTCAACAGATTTTGGTGATATATCAAGAGATAATCTTGCTTACGTTGCAGGAACATCTGACAGTCACGGAGGTTTAGCATAATGAGTATCAATCCCGTAGAAATTCCAACAGGAGCAGTCAGATATAATACTGACAGTAATAAGATGGAGGTATATATTGGCAGCACATGGATGGAGGTCGCTGTAAGCACACCAAATCTTGATGGTGGTGCTCGTGGAATATTTACTTCAAGGTCAACTTCTCCCGGTGTATATGTTAACACAGTAGATTATATTACAATAGCAACAGCAGGGAATGCGATTGATTTTGGTGATACGATTGGTAGTGGAGCGTATGGTTCAACCGCATCATCTAAAACTCGTGGGTTACTTGGTGGTGGTCATCCAAACTCTAATGGATCAGATACAATTCAATTTTTTACTATTTCATCAACAGGAGACGGAACAGACTTTGGTAATTTAACATCAGCAAGATGGATAATGGGTGGTGGTGTCTCAAGTCAAACTCGTGGAATTTTTGTGGGTGGAGCTATACTCACAAGTGGTAATCCAAATACAAATGTTTTAGATTTTGTAACAATAGCATCAGAGGGAAATGCAGTTGATTTTGGTGATCAGATCACAGCAAGGAGACAACAAGGAAGTGTTAACAGTTCAACTCGTGGCATATTTGCTGGAGGATATAATCCCGGCACTTTAAATTTAATTGAATTTGTTACAATTGCAACAACAGGTAACACACAAGATTTTGGTGATTTAATTGGAGCACTTAGACAAAACGCAGGAGTATGTAATTCAACTCGTGGTGTATTCGCTGGTGACTATCCTGCTGCAAATCATATTGATTTTATAACAATTGCAACTTTAGGAAATGCACAAAACTTCGGTGATTTGACAGCACCACGTTTTCTTAATGCTGGAGTATCATCACCAACTCGTGGAGTATTTGCTGGAGGTTATTCTCCTAGTGAACCATCACCAACAAATAGTATAGAATACATAGCAATTCCAACACAAGGTGATGCAGTTGATTTTGGTGATTTGACTGTTGCTGGTTATGGGTCTGGTGGAATATGTAATGCACATGGAGGGTTGTAAAAACCGTTCCCTTGTGCTATACTAAATACATCAGTCATAACTTATTGAATAATAATGGATGAAAAATCAGCAGCAATTACTGAAGTAGAACTTACACCGGGTTCTGCGATATCTGTAAGTGATCTGAAACAAGACCTAACAAACCTGACTCCTGAGTATAAGGGAATGTTAAGTCATATCGAGGAGACACTACCTGCAACAAACGCAGCCTGTGATAACTTCTATAAGTCACACTCACAGATGATGACGGTGACATTAGATATTACTGATCTTACACCAGTGCGAAGCATCAAACATACTCTTGCATCAATCGAAAGAACAAAGAGTGCGATCATGGAAGCACAGATTAATATGAAAAAGAATGAGGTGAAGGTCAAGAAGAAGCAAAGAGAGATAGATCAATGTGAAGATTCACTCGATCAAGAGGAATTACAGATCGAGTTAATTGAACTACTGAATAACAATCGTAGTATTGAGAACTCAATGAAAGGTGCGATTCGTAAGATGTCATTCCTGATGACACAGTATCGTTCTGTTCTTGATCATATTGGTAAGGATCATATCACAGAAGAGGATTATGAAAGAGAAGAGAAACGCTATCATGTCATGACTGCATTGAAGCAAGCACTCAACTCTGCAAGACCTCGTGGTGGTGTGATTGATGAGGGTAACTCAATTTACCTATTTGATATTGGTGTAAACGTATCACATGCACAGGCAGAGATCTTCAACTATCTGAAGATTGAGAATGAAATGGTTGCAAAAGGTCAAGCACCATCACACGAGATGACAGTTGAATGGCTTGAGAAGTGTGCAGACAAGTTCCAAGATTGTTCAGAAAGATTTGCAGCAAGTCGTGGATTCACAATACTTGATGAGAAGTCATTAACACAAGCAGAACAGGTAACAATGCTACCTTCAAAAGCAGACGCAGAGTTTGCGAAACTCAAAGAAGCAGAGTAATTATGATTCATCTTGTAATTGGCACACCCATGTATGGTGGGATGTGCACTAGCGAATATACACAGTCATTATTAAACTTAAGTGAGGCAGCAAACAAGTCTGAGGGTGTCAAACTGACAACTATCTTTCTTGGCAATGAAAGTTTGATACAACGTGGGCGAAATACAATCGCACATCATTTCATGAATTTACCTGATGCAACTCATCTATTATTCATTGATGCTGATATCAAGTTTCGCACTGAAGATATTGTGAAGATGATACAGGCAGATAAGTCTCTTATCATAGGCCCTGTTGCATTGAAAGGATACAACTGGAATGAGATTCGTCAGGCTGCAGTTAATGGTGAGGATGATATTGGAAGAACTGGTGGTGTATTTAACATCAATCATCTTCCCGGAATTGATATGGTGGATGAAAATGAACCATTTGAAATTGAACATGGTGGTAATGCATTTATGATGATTCGTCGTGATTGTTTTGAGACTTTGAAACCCCATACTCCCATATATACTAATGGAGGAAGATCTCTACCTGACGGTGTAGAAATAAAAGACTACTTTCGTGTAGAGATAAATAAAAATACGAATCATTTATTATCTGAAGATTATTTCTTCTGTCATTCATATCGACAAGTAGGTGGAAAAGTCTGGTGTGCTCCTTGGGTGGAGACTGGACATTTTGGTTCACATCTCTTTAATGGTAAATACACTAGGAACAATTAACGAAAATGGCACAACCAATTGTAAAATATACTTTAAATAAGAAAGGGCAAGTGCCTAGTTGGATTAACACTAGCTCATCTTCATTTGCTGGTCAACATGGCATCAGTGGAAATAAGGATGGATATATTCCGAGATATGAAGATCCGCAAGAGACAATCTACTTAGGAATTGCATCTGGTGATCCTGATCCTGATGGCACTCCTGATGATTACGTTGGAACATTTGCAAATAAAACTGCTCTTCAGACATACATAACAGCAACAGGATCGACATTACAATATAAAACAGTAACAGGGACAGTTACAGGAGTTCAAACATCTGTAACAACTGGATTATCTACTGCATGGAATCAAACAGAATACTCTGGTGGATTATCAACATCAACAACAACAAAGCACACAGCCTCTGGTGTTGGAACAGTTGCAACCATATCTACATCTGGAGTCACTAAAGTTGTCACAGTTGTTGATACAACAACAGGAAGTTCAACTAGCACAGTTTCAAATCCAGTGACAGTTGATCCTGCATCTACACTAAGTGGAGTTTCAACCTCAGTTGGAATCGTAACTACATCTTCAACAGATGAGTTTACTGGTGTTACAACTACAACAACCACGACTGACACAACATCATTTACTTATACTGATGTGACGACTAACTCTTCAACATCAACCTCTGAGACAACAACAGATGGAGTGACAACAAGAACTGATACGGTGACATCAACTGAAACTACAAATTATGAGACCAGTTATGATTATGCAGCAGAAGCAACAAGACTCTGGGATATATACACAGCACTTAATTCATAGTAATATATGAAATTTTATTTTGATTGTGGACTCCCTCGTTCGGGGTCTACACTTTTGACTGCGCTATTAAATCAAAATCCTGAGATTCATGCTGGAACGTTATCTCCTGTATTTGAGTTGATGTATTATACGAATGAGATACTTCATAAGGAACAAGCACAAGCATTTCCTAAGCCAAAAGTATTTCAAGAGATTGTAACAAATAATATTATAAATTATTATTCTGATGTAAAAAATCCAGTCATAATTGATAAATGTAGAGCATGGCCTGCACACATTGATATTATCAAGAAGTATGTAACCAATAATCCAAAACTGATATGCACAGTTCGTCATCCACTTGATATTCTTGCATCTTTTATTACTTTATTTCATAAAGACGGAACTCTCAACTTTATTGATAAAGCAATGCTTAAAGAAGGAAAAACTATTACAGATGATAATCGTTGTCATTATATGATGAATCCGGGTGGAATCGTATGGGAATCAATGAACGCACTCGCAACAGCGTTTAGGCAGAAACAACAACATCATATTCATTTTATACAATACGATAATCTTGTATCTAATACATCACAAGAGATTGCAAAACTACATGGATTTTTAGAACTAGATCCATATGTTTATAACTTTGATAATATAGTTGCAAAAGATAGAGAAAAAGATGCAGTGGTATATGGATTACCTACAATGCATGAAGTAAGAAAATCAATTAGTAAAATATCAAAACCATATCAAAAAGTGTTGAGTGTAGATGTGATAAATAAATATATTAACTATGATTTTTGGAATCAGCAATAAATGTCAGAAGTTAGGGTCAACAATCTATCAAATGAGAATAATACAGGTGGCCCTACCATATCAGGTATCACAACGTATTCTGGCAGACATTTCTTTGTGCCACCAACTGGAGACACCGCAAGTAGACCAGAGGATTGCGAGCCAGGATCACTCAGATTTAATACAGATACAGCGCATTTAGAATATTTTAGAGGAAATACAATTGGTTGGGTGGAGATAGAAGCAGAACTTACAGAACCACTAGGAGGAGGAACGGGATCGAATACGGGTCTTGGCACTCGCATGTTTTTTGCGGGTGGAACAGATGGATCTGGAGTAGTTGATGTTATTCAATTTGTAACTATTTCAACATTAGGAAATGCTCAAGATTTTGGTAATCTAACGGCTGCAAAACAAGAGGGAGGAGCACTTGCTAGCCGCACAAGAGGATTTTATTTTGGTGGAGATCCTGCCCTTAATGTAATTGAATTTATTACAATGGCATCCACAGGAAATGCCTCTGATTTTGGGGATACCAGCACCACCTCAAAATCTGGGATGGGTATGTCAGATAGAACTCGTGGAGTAATGGTGCATGGATTTTCAGCACCTACTAGAGTTAATACAATCAGCTTTATTACGATGGCACAAAATGGAAATTCAGTTGATTTTGGTGATGCCACTGCTCAATGTAATGCTGGTGGTGGATTAAGTTCTTCAACAAGAGGGGTATACGCACTAGGATCTCTTGATGGTGTGTATAGTAATGCTATAGACTTTATAACAATAAAAACAACGGGAAATGCAGCAGATTTTGGTGATCTTTCAACAAGTGGAGTTCATTGCAATACTTATTCTAATGCCACTCGTGGAGTTTTTCATAGTGCTTATCAATATCCAGCCTCTCCAAACTTTATGAATGTTATTCAATTTATAACAATTGCAACAACAGGAAATACAACAGACTTTGGTGATTCACTCACTGGAGGATATGGATGTGGTGGAGCATCACCGACTCGTGGTGTTACTGGTGGTGGATATTTTGCTGGTGCTCCTACTGGTGAGTCTGGAGGGTTTACAAATATCATTGATTTTGTTGAAATAGCAACCACAGGAAACGCAAAAGATTTTGGTGATTTAACAAATACAGTGCGACATATTAAGGGTGATTCAAATGGTCACGGAGGTTTATAATGTCTGAAATTAATTCTTCAAATTTTAAAAAGGAACATGGTGATCTTGCACCAGATCTTGTTGGTGTCACAGAACTGACATCACCTTATTTCTTTGTGCCACCATCAGGAAACACAGCAGAGAGACCAGAGGATTGTGAGCCCGGCACACTCAGATTTAATACTGATATTGGAAGTCTTGAAGTTTTTAGAGGAAATACAATTGGTTGGGAACAAATACAAAGAAGAGAAGGTCAATATCTAGGTGGAGGAATAACACCAAACCTTGGATCAAATTCTGGAACAGGAACTCGTGGGATAATTTTAGGTGGAGAGAGCCCATCAACTGGTAATAGAGATATAATTGAATATATTACGATTGAAACTTTAGGTAATACACAAGATTTTGGTAACTTGGTTTATTCAAGAAGAGGTGGAACACAAAATTGTGGATCAAGAGTGAGAGCGTTGATAGGTGGAGGATACACAGGCCCTGCAGATGAAGAGGAGATAGATTTTATAACTTTTGCAAGTCTTGGAAATGCACAAGATTTTGGTGATTTAACAAGTAAAACTCATTCAGGTAGTGCTTGCTCAACCAATGTAAGGGGATTATTTACGGGAGGATATACTGGATCTGGAACTGTCACCAATAATATTTGTTATGTAACAATCTCACAAACAGGAAACGCTGTTGATTATGGTGATTTAACAAGAACAACTAGAGCTCTTGGGTCATGTCAATCTTCAACTCGTGGAATACAGGCAGGAGGAGCACCAAGTAACCAAAACACGATGGATTTTATCACCATGATGACAACTGGTAATGCAACAGATTATGGTGATTTAACTGTAGGTAGAGATATTATTACAGGTGGAGGTAATTCAACTCGTGGCATATTTGCTGGTGGAAGAACTGCTCCTGCTGGTGCATTCACAAATGTTATAGATTTTATTACGATTGCAACTCTAGGTAACGCAATAGATTTTGGTGATTTACAAGATGCTGCATATATGTCAGGGAGATCAACTGCATCATCTCCCCTTAGAATGGTTATGACAATGCCAAATACTCCAAGTTTCCAAGCTGGTTTTGATTTTATAGAGATTGCAACAACAGGAAATGCACAAGACTTTGGTGATGCATCTGAAGCAATGCAATCAAATGGTGCAACTTCTAACGGTCACGGAGGTTTATAATGTCACAAATTAACATCAGAAACTTATCAAATGAAAATGATGATGGATCACCAGAGATAGTCGGTGTATCTACATTTTCTGCAACATCATTCTTTGTGCCACCAAAAGGATCAACAGCAGAGAGACCATCAGACTGTGAGCCCGGTTCAATCAGATTTAACACAGATACAGCAAACTTAGAATATTTTAGAGGAAAGACACTTGGTTGGAGTCAGTTTGAATTAGTCACATCTAATCTTGGTGGGGGAACAGGATCAAATACAGGTGTTGGTGCTCGTGCATTATTCACTGGTGGTCAAGCACCGGGAAATACTGATGCCATTGATTTTGTTACTATATCAACTTTAGGTAACTCACAAGATTTTGGTAATTTAACTACCAGTTTAAGCAATACCGGGTCAGGTGCTTCAAGAACTAGAGGACTTATTTGTGGTGGAGAGCCACTAAGAGCAGACATTGAATTTGTAACATTCGCATCAACAGGTAATGCAACTGACTTTGGTGCAGACCTGTCAGGCAATAGGAGAGGATCTATGAATGTTTCTTCCTCAACGAGAACGTGCGTTGCTGGTGGTTATACTGCAGGTAGTCCTTATCCAAGAACAGCTGCGATAGATTATTTGACCATGGCATCAACAGGAACTGCTGGTCAAGATTTTGGTGATTTGACAAATGGTGTTAGATTATTTAATGGTGGAATGTCTTGTAATTCGACAACTCGTGGTATATGGATAGGTGGTAGTGATCCAAGTTCTGGAACCACTCATATGGATTCCATAACAATTTCAACTTTAGGAGACTCAACAGATTTTGGTAATTGCACACAGAGTAATGGTGGGCCAAAAGGAAATTGTAATGCAACTCGTGGTGTATGGGCAGGATTCTTTACTCCATCAGTTGTAAATACAATTGAATTTGTCACGATTGCAACAACAGGAAACACACAAGACTTCGGTGATTTAACAGTATCGAGAGCCTTTTGTCAATCGAGTGGATGCTCTCCAACAAGAGGAGTATGGGCAGGTGGTGCAACACCTACAAGAGTTAACACCATTGACTATGTTGAAATAGCAACCGCAGGAAATGCAGTTGATTTTGGAGATACAATAGCAGCAACAAATGAAGGTGGCGGTATGTCTAACGCTCATGGAGGTCTCTAAATAATCATATGGAAAAACCCTCACTCGATACGGCAAAAGCAGGTGCAATGCGTTTCAATACGGATAGCAGCCAGATGGAGATTTATGATGGGAATCAGTGGACAGGAATATTAGCAACATCACCAAATCAACAAACTGGTGGAACTCGTGGGATATGGGCTGGGGGAGGCCCCTCTGCAACTGATAGAATTGATTTTGTCAATGTAGACACCACTGGAGATGCAATTGATTTTGGTAATTTGCTTGGCAATGAAAATTATACAAGAGGATATGGAAATCGAACACGAGGATTATGGGCTCAATCTGTATCCCCTGCAACTGACCAAATAGAATTTATAACAATCGCACAACAAGGAAATTCACAAGATTTTGGAAATTTAACTCAATCTTCTCAATCTGGTTGTCATACAGGAGATAGCACAAGGTGTGTTTTTTTTGAAGGTATAAACCCAACAACTAATGTAATATCATATGTTACTATAGCATCAACAGGAAATGCTGTTGATTTTGGTGATATGTTGCAAGGGGTAAGACACACATGTGCAGTTCAATCACCTACAAGGGGTATAGTTCCCGGTGGGTGGACTAATCAACCTAATCATAATACTAACATAATTCAATATATCACTACTTCAACGTTGGGTAATGCATCAGACTTTGGTGATGTTACTATATCAGAATCTTTAAGAGGTCATGCAGCTGGGTCTAATGCAGTAAGAGGAGTTTATGGTGGTGGAATACGATATCCGAGTGGTGTGCAAACTGGATTAGAATTTATCACGTTGGCAACTTTAGGTAATGGAACAACATTTGGTGATTTAGCTTATTCTGGTAGACAGGAAGGTGGTGGTTGTGCCTCTGGCACACGAGCAGTATTTGGGGGTGCATATGCTCCAAGTGCATTAAATACGATGAATTACGTGCAGATAATGACCACAGGTAACGCATTTGATTTTGGTGATTTGACTATCGCAAGAGGAACAGGAGCTCTTTCAAACGGTCATGGAGGTTTATAATGTCTGAATTTAGAGTCAACTCAATTACAAATCAAGACGGAAGTGCAGGGCCTCAGGTATGTGGTGTCTCGACATTTAGTGGTAAGTCTGGTGTTCAGATACCAAGTGGGCCAACAGATTTCCGTAGACAAGATGGTGGTGGAAGAGGAAGAGGAGTGTTTGGTGGAGGTTATAATCCTACAATTAATAACGTGTTGAATTTCGTAGAGATTGCAACCACAGGAAATGCAACTGATTTTGGTGATTTAAGTTTATCAAGAAAATTTATTGCTTCATCAGGTGATTCAACTCGTGGTTTATTCATGGGTGGTGAAACACCTACAGCACAATCTGTCATTGATTATGTCACTATATCATCAGGTGGTGGTGCGAATGATTTTGGAGATTTAACAGAAGCAAGAGATTTTGGTGCAGCATGTAATTCAAATGTTCGTGGAATTTATGGTGGTGGAGACGGAACAAGTCAACCATACTTAACTAAAATAGATTCTGTTATCATACAATCCACCGGTAAAGCAAATAAGTTTGGTGACTTATCACTAGCAAGATTAGGTTTAGGTGCTGGTTCAAGTCCAACAAGAGCTGTATTTGGTGGAGGAACAGGAGGATCACCTTTAAATAACTTGTTGTTAATTGATTTTATAGAAATTGAAACTGGTGGAACTGCTGTAAAATTTGGAGAATTATCTGTAGGTAGACATTACGTTTCTGGCATATCAAATTCAACTCGTGCATTATTTGCTGGTGGAGTTACACCTACCACAGTGAATACAATTGATTTTATAACGATTGCAACCACAGGAAATGCAACTGACTTTGGTGATATGACAGTTGCAGCAAGAGGTTTAATGGAGGGAAGTGCAACAACTTCAACTCGTGGTTTATTAATATCTGGTAAACATGATAGTGGATATTATAATGTAATTAACTTTGTCACTTTTTCAACAGCAGGAGATGCAACTGATTTTGGAGATACAACAGGACTTGTTAGTTATGGTGGAGCAATATCTGATACGAATGGAGGATTAGCACAATGACGGAACAAAGACCATTACAACCAACTCCCGTAGGAGCATTACGATTTAATTCTGATAGTGCAAATTTAGAATATTTTGATGGGAATGAATATGTAAATATCACAACCGACTCACCTGAACAAAATACTGGTGGAACTCGTGGATTATTCGCTGGTGGTTACAAAGTTCCGGGCACTAGCAATGAAATAGATTTTATAAACGTTGATACGACAGGAAACGCAACAGACTTTGGAAATCTATCTGCCGAAAGAAGAGGTGTTGCTGGCCTTGCATCTAGAACTCGTGGATTATTTGCTGGTGGCCGATCTCCTGATGTTAATACAATTGAATTCGTTACAATCGCATCAACAGGTGACGTAACTAATTTTGGTGATTTAACAATAACATCACATCACGGAACAGGCCTGTCAGATTCAACTCGTGGAATCATAACTGCAATGGAAAATCCAGGCTGGCCTAGCAGTAACAGTAATCAAATAGATTATGTTACAATTGCATCAACAGGAAATGCAAATGATTTTGGTGATTTATATTTTGGCACAAGAGAATGTGGTGGATGTGCATCACCCACTCGTGGTGTTGTTTTTTCAGGAACACCTAGTGGATCAAATGTCATTCAATATTTTACAATCTCAACACAGGGTAATTCGGCAGACTTTGGTGATTTAACCACTGTTGGTCAAAGAGGTAAAGGTGGTAGTAATGCAGTAAGAGGATTATTCAATATAGGTTTAACACCAAGCGTTAGTAATATAGTTGATTTTATAACTATTGCAACGTTGGGTAATGCAAAAGATTTTGGTGATTTAACAGAAGCAAGAGGTAATGCATGTGCAACGGCATCTTCCACTCGTTTTGTTGTTGCAGGTGGTGGAGCTCCATCGGTAGTTGATACAATTGATTATGCTCAGATAATGACAACAGGTAATTTTATTAATTTTGGAGAACTTGTTGGAGCTGATAGAAGTCAACTAGGTGCTTGTTCTAACGGTCATGGAGGTTTAGGATAATGTCAGAACTTAGAATTAACAACATTACAGACACCGCAGGGTCAAGTGGGCCAATTATTGCTGGTGTGTCAACAGTTACATCAACATCACACATGGTCATGCCAAGTGGCCCAACAGAAATGCGTGGTGGAAGAGGAAGAGGGGTATTTTCAGGTGGATCAAATCCAGTAAGTAAAACAATGGATTTGATTGAAATTGCCACCACTGGAAATGGAACATTTTTTGGTGACATTATCGCTACTAGATGGGGTTTAGGTGGTCTTGCATCATCAACTCGTGGTGTATTTGCAGGTGGATATTATAATTCACCAGCTTCCTTCTTTACAAATATTGAATACATAACGATGTCCTCAAGCGGGGGGACAAATGACTTTGGAGATCTCTCTCAAGGAAACTATAGGCCAGGTTGTTGCAATTCTCCAACTCGTGGTCTTGTGGGTGGTGGATTTGTTCCACCTAGTTTTGCTCAAATAAACAACATTGAATTTATAACGATTGCGTCAACAGGCGACTCCTCTGATTTTGGTGATTTATCAACAATTTTAGCAAATAATGGATCTTGTTCATCACCTACTCGTGGAATATTTGCTGGTGGTTATAATCCATCACTTACTGCACAAATAGATTTTGTCACGATTGATACAAAAGGAAATGGACAAGATTTTGGTAATTTAACACAAGCAAGAAAAGAAGCTTATGGGTGTTCAAATACAACTCGTGGATTGTTTAATGGTGGTGGTTATCCGGGAGGAACATCAACTACAATTGATTTTATTACGATCGCTTCTTTTGGTGACGCAATAGATTTTGGTGATTTATCAGCAGCTAAATCATCTGTTGGAGCTGTTGCATCATCAACTCGTGCGGTTATTGGTGGGGGTGCAGCACCCGGTGCGATTAATGTCATGGAGTTTGTTACCATAGCGACAACAGGAAATGTAACAGACTTTGGTGATCTTTTGACTGCAAGAAGAGATATTGGCGGTGCTTCAGATAGTAATGGTGGACTTGGAGACTAAATATTAATATGTCAGACTTTAAAATAAACAGTATTGCAACGAAACAAGGTCAGCACGGGCCGGTAATTGCTGGTGTCTCGACAATCAACTCCACTGGTTGTATGAAGATACCAAGTGGGCCAACTTATTATCGTGGTAATCGGGGTAGAGGTATATTTGCAAGTGGGCATGAACCTAACTCAGTTAAAAATATAGATTTTATCAATATCGCATCAACAGGAAATGCAACGGCATGGGGTGAAGTTCTTGGTAATGGTATGGCACTTGCAGGTGGTGCATCCAATAATGTTCGTGGTGTCTATACGGGTGGTTTCGAGGGATCTCCAACCAATAATAGAATAAACACAATACAAGCACTTAATATTCCCACAAATGGAGACATATTTGACTTTGGTGATCTGACATATACCTCTCAACAAATGAGTGGTGTTGGTAATCAGACTCGTGGTGTCTATGCAAACGGATATGCATATCCACTTGCACCATCAACAGATGCATTAAATATGACATATACCATGATTGAGTTTATGTCAAGTGCAAATAAAACAGATTTTGGTGATATTATTGCTAACGCAGCATGTAGAGACTTAGCAACAGTTGAAACTGAGATTCGAGGATATTTTGCCGGTGGAGAGGGAACTGGTCAAGTTCCGGGAACTCATAACAAAAACATAACAATCAAAGGATTTGCAAATGGAAGCGAATCACTTAATTTTGGTGAATTATCCGTGCAAGCAAAACGAGGGGCTGGAGTTGGAAGTCATACCAGAGGAGTTTTTATTTGCGGTGGTATTGCAGACTCACCTGAAGCATTTTCAAATACAATTGAATTTATTACTCTTACAACATCAGGTGAGGCAACTGATTTTGGTGATGCGACAAGTAATACTGGTGCGATTAATAACAATAGTGCAAGTAATACAATTCGAGGTGTTTATCATAATCCAAGAACAACAGATGGTGGAGCAGAAAAAAATATTCTTGAATTTATCACAATAGCGACCACAGGAAATGCGACTGATTTTGGTGATTTAAACTATTCATCTCGTGATGGATGTGGATTATCTGACTCTCATGGAGGATTACCATTATGAAGGAATATCAAGTTATTGGAAACGCAGCCTCTGGTTCAATCAGATTTAACACAGATTCGAGTAAGTTAGAGATATACAATGGCGAGCAGTGGTGGGAGATAGATGCAACATCACCAGAGTTACAAACTGGTGGAACTCGTGGAATATTCATGGGTGGTTATCAGCCTGGTGGTGGTGATAAAGATGATATAGAATTTATAAATGTAGATACAACAGGAAATGCAACTGATTTTGGTAATTTAACAACTGAAAGAAGAGGAACTGGTGGAGCAGTTGGAAGTCGAACTCGTGCTGTAATGATAGGTGGAAGAGATTCACCCACCAATGAATGTGTAATTGATTTCGTGACGATTGCATCAACAGGAAATGCAACAGATTTTGGTGACGTAACAAATGGAGTGGCAAATAGTGGTCAGGGTGGAAATGCAGTAAGAGGAGTTGCTTACTCTGGATCTCGTAATAATCCTAGCCCAGCAATTACAAATACAATCGATTTTATAACAATCGCACAACAAGGTAATGCAGTTGATTTTGGTGATGCTGTAACTGGGGCTATAACTCAAACTGGAGGTCTTAATTCACCAACTCGTGGATTATTTGCTGGTGGATATACTCCAAGTGAAACAAATGCTATATCATATATTAATTTTATGACTACAGGGAATGCATCAGATTTTGGAGATTTGACTCGTTCTAAAGCAAGAAGGCCTGGTGGTGGTAGTAATGCAGTTCGTGGAATAATTGCTGGTGGTAATCATTATGATAGTGGTGAAGAAGGTCAGGATACTATTGAATTTATTACACTGGCAACATTGGGAAATGCATCAGACTTTGGTGATTTATTAAATACTGATACAGAAAGTATGGCAGGTTGTTCTTCACCTACAAGAGCAGTATTTTTCTCTTCTCCAATATCACCCGGCACTCAGACAAATACATTATCTTATGTTCAAATTATGACAACTGGAAATGCGATTGATTTTGGTGATTCCACTACGAATAATAGATGGGGTAAGGGTGGAACATCAAATGGTCATGGAGGTCTTGGATAGTTGCAATATTTGAAAGGATGATATATAATGATATTAGATAATTTTAAAAAATGGTCAACGCTATAGACTTTAGTGATCTGACAGGATTAAAGCAAGAGAAACCAAAACCACAAGGATTTCAAACTTCTCCACCCCAACAACCACAACAACAGTTAGGTGTAAAAAATCCTAAAACTGGTGAAGTGCAAGCAGCCATGGGTTATCCTGTGAATCAGATGGGTCAAGGTGATGAGTTATTACAGTTGTTCCCGATGCCTGTAATGATATGTCCCTACCCTGTGGATTATACAAAAGAATTAGAATGGATAAAAAATAAAGAGTGTAGAAAAGAAAATGGTGGAGATTCAAATGGGCAAGGTCAAAAAATTCATTACAATCGTCAATCAGAAGATACTTTTGTGCTTGACAACCCAGAATTAGCAAATATTCGTGCATTCATTGAAGCGAAGTTGCATAAGTTTGTAACAGAGATCATGTCATCAGCTGATAAATTGGTTATTACACAGTCATGGTTGAATAAGAGTAAGAAAGGAGAGTCACACCATGAGCATGTGCATCCGAATAGTATGGTGAGTGGTGTTTGGTATCCTCAAATTCATGAACAATTACCACCAATACAATTCCGTAGTCGCAATCAAAGAGATATATCATTATCAACAGAGAAATATAATACATTTAATAGTGCAACATTTATGTTACCTATGAAACGTGGAGAGTTAATATTATTCCCAAGTAACCTAACTCATAGTGTTCCTGTTAATAATAGTGAAGAGGAACGTATCAGTTTATCATTCAACTCATGGCCTAAAGGTAATATGGGTGATGAAAGATCATTGACATATCTACCTCTTGATCGCTGTATCTAATGAGTTCGGAGTTATCAAGACCATTACCTGACTTCAAGGGTTTTGGGTATAGGATCGCACAAATAGAAAACAATACGCATTGTAACTATAAGTGTTGGTTTTGCCCTAATGCCTATGACACCCCTGCACCTAAAGCGTGTATGGAACTTTCTACGTTTTATAAAATATTAACAGAGATTAGATCTGTATATACGCCACTTGAATTAAATGATGTATCCTTTGCAACCTACAATGAACCTAACCTTGATGAGGGTTTCAAGGAGAAGTTGATGTTGATGACCTCAATGGGTTTTCAGTATGAACATATTTCTAATGGTAGTATGATTACAACTGAACTTACTGATTTTCTTATTAAGTATCCGCAGAATATTAAACAGTTTCGTTTGAATATTCCAACACTTGATGAAAAAAAATGGAAAGATATTACTGGTTCTTCGGTAAATGTATTGTATAGAATGTTCTATCAACTATCATATCTTTTTGAAAGGGCATCCCAACTTAATTTTGGTATAACTGTTATTGTAAATGGTGATGGTAGTGAATCTCATAAACAAGAGTTTCAAAAGGTCTATCAAAAATTTCAACACACTAAAAATATTAACTTTAGTATGACAGGATTAATTGATCGTGCAGGGACTCTTGAAGGTGCGGAGTGTGAAACACAGAAACTACCATCAGGTGAAATTGATTGGGGAGATCAACCTCTTCAATGTAATGCAGGTTACTTTGATAATCTTTATTTTGGAATCAAGGGAAATGTGTTTTACTGCTGTCACGACTACCATCAAAAATATAGTTGTGGTAATATACACGAAACACCTTTAAAAGAGTTATTAAACTCAGAAAATTATCACACACAAAAACAAAAATTTATGAATGATTTTTGTCGTAAATGTGAACAAGCTAGACCTCTACAAACTGTGAACTGATGACTAATTACAACAATCCTAAAACTACACTTCAAGATACAATTTTTATCGTTAAAAAAATAATTCCTGATAATCTTTGTGACTTTGTTGTTCAAGAAGTAGAAAAAAGAGAGTGGAAACCTCATACTTGGTATAATGCACAATCAGGTTCGTATGGTTCTGAAGAAACAATGGAACTTGATGTTCAAAGCACATCACCAGAATTGCAGCAATTACTTACACCAATTATTATTCAAGCTGGTTCAGCATATAATCAAAATTTTGCCTTTTTAAGTTGTGAAAGAACACGACAAATAATGAATAAGTTTACAACCATCAGGTTCAATCGTTATACACCAGGCCAAATAATGCGTCAACATCACGATCATATTCACTCAATCTTTGATGGTCAAGAAAAAGGTATTCCAGTTTTAAGTTTTATTTTAAATTTTAATGATGATTATGAGGGAGCAAAATTATTCTTTTGGGATGATTATGAGTTAGATTTGGGAAAAGGTGACATTGTGATGTGGCCTTCGAACTTTTTATATCCTCATGGAGTGACAGAGGCTACAAAAGGTAAACGGTATTCCGCAGTGACATGGGCATGGTAGTGTGTTAATATACACTTATTGATACCTGTAAAGTGTTTTTATAGTATGAAACTAACTGGATCTGAAAAACTCGTCTTCATAATATCTTTTATGATGATGATGAACTGGGGTGTTCGTTTAGCACAATCGTTTTTTAATTATGCTTTATTTTAGTCACTCTGGATATGCTTACTCTAAAAAAAGATGTGAGAGCATTGTCAAATGGTTTGTTGAAAGATACTTACCAAATTATAAACTTGCAATTCATGTTGACCACAAAGGATTAGCAAGAGAGCATGTTGTAGGTTGGTGTTGGAACACCGATAGTAACTCAAGACCTCGTGATTTTGAGATTGAGATAGATAATAGACAATGTGCAAAAAGTTACACAGAAACCCTCTTACATGAACTGTGGCACGTTAGACAACATGTCATGGGTGATTTAAAGAAAACAAGTAAAAAGAAGTTTTGGAAGGGCATAGACCACACTAACAAGTGGGATGATGATTATAACAGCCCATGGGAGTGGCAAGCAAGAGAAATGGAAACAGTTCTTTATAATCAGTATCATCGTATTTTCCCCTATAATTAAATTAAGGAGGTCATTTAATGAAAGATCAAGGCAAAATTAAAGTTGATTCACCATTTGAAAAATGGGACAGAGCAAAGAGTTTATTACTAGAATCTTTGTATAAACCTGATGTCGCATTGCGTTCTTGTTCACACAATCAACAATGTTTTCACGAAATGATTTCACTACGAGATCAAACTATTGAGTATGTTAGAAGTCTACCTAATCCACATTAGGTATTAACTCGTAGGCATAAATTTTTATTACGGATTAATTGAAATTTGTTCATTTCCTCACTAAATAGTGATAGAATTAGGGAAGACAAGATGCACTAAAACTTCTTTGCTATTACTATTCTTGGAGAGAAAACCATGCACAATCTCGTATCTTACAATCAACTGGCTGGATGGAATAATATAGATAAGTCCCTTGACAGTTCAGTAGAACAAACGGAGATGGTTAACGACTATTTTAATTGCCTTGTTGAATGTGATCTCAATGATGCTAATTCAAAACGATACTGTCGAAGTATTTTAACAAAATAAACACAGATCCCCGCAAGGGGATTTTTTAATGTTAGGAAACATAAATAAATGTAAATACAACTTAATATATGAATGATAAAAAGGCCGCTAAGACAATTATAAAAAGAGCAAGAGAAAATCCCAATTTGTATTCAAAAGACGAGGTTAGTTATGCAAAAATGATTAAGAAACGAATTAAACAAAGAAAACTTCTTGACAAAAAAGAAGAAGTAGTCTAAAATATTATCATTACAACACATTTTAGATGTCTGATTATAAGGATTACGTTTTTAATCAATTAAATGAAATAATTGATCAAATAATTGAGGAAAAAGAAATTAAATCAAAAGAAACTTATGATGTCTTTTGTGATTCTTTGCAAAAAAATATTAATTATCATCGAGAGTGTATTGACAAGTGCAAGCAATTACTTTTATTAATGAACGCAGGAGAACCAAGAGTTACTTCTTATACTGGTGATGACCAATCCCCCGAAGCTAGACATGCGTGGGATGATTTTTGGAATAGTTTTACCCCCCCAAATTCAAAGGAGAAAGAAGATGATTAATCTTGACGCTAGGTATCACGATTATTTACATAGTAAAAAAAAGATTTGTGTTGATGGAGTGGAGGAAAGTGTCAAGGCTTACGGATATAACTGTGACGGAAGTGATATTATAGGTTATTATATAACTACTAACTGCCATAAATTATATTATGATTTGCAAGAAAATTTTCTTCGCAAAGAGTTAGTATCTGATACCTCTAAAGTGTAACTATGTTAGTTGATTTAAAAAAACAAGAGATTGTGAAAATCTATCAAATTCTTAAAACTAAAAAAGAGGATGATGTGGTAGTTGATTACCTACATGATAGATTTAAAAAGTTAACCAAAATTTGCACTTGCGAGGAAACCTGATGACTGAAAAAGACCCTAAAACTGGATTGTGGAGACATCCCCAACCCATAAATGATACTGAGAAAATGATTGATGATTTTATTGCTGAGTGTGAAAAACAAGCAGCAAAATTAGAGGTCACAGTTGATTATTACATTGCGGAATTTACTTAACTATTATGGAAAAACTTTACAGAATCGAAGAACTCACAACAGAGGGGTGGACACTCTTAGAGGATAAATCTCAAAAACTCACAAAAGAAAAATGTGATGAATTACTGAGAAAATATCTAGATGGTGGTGCAAATCCGAATAGGTTACGAGCAGTCAATGACGTATGAACCAAAAGTAAATGACTATGTTAAGTGGACAACAGCACTAGGCATGGTGCATGAGGGGTGGGTTTATTTTAAAGCACCCCCATCAGAGCATAAAAAGGGGTGGAGAAAACCAGAAAGGTATATCTCAATAGAAATTGCGACAAAACCAAGACGACAATGTGATATATCTACGTTTTTACATAAACGTATTCATGTATGTCTTTGTTGCTATGAGAATAATTGGCATGAATTAACCTATATTAGGAGAAGAGTTAGTAAACAAGATGATTCTGACCCTGATGAAGCAATAAGTTATGGTGCATATAAATCTCAACAATACAGACCGCTTGATATTCAGTAATTGATACCATTAAAATGTTTTAGTAATGAATTATTTGAATTATGGCAGAAGTCCAACTACATGGAAATAACTTTGAAGATCTCAAAATTAGAGAACTCACAGGTTTAAGTAAAAAAGATTACGACTCTTTAAAAGGTAAGGGTGGATATACTTCCGCAATGGATTTGATTGAAGGTCTGATTGTTGATAAAAATTACAGTATCAAAACTGCGAAGGGAAACAAAGTTGATTGTGGAGATATTCTTAGAAGAATGAAAGAAGATAATTATACAATTATTGTAGGTCAATGGTCACAAGATGGATTGCAGAAAATTTTTCATACTGAATACACATTTAATATAAAATCAGAGGATAAGGAAAAATTATGGGGTAATATGAATTATGATGATGTTGTTTCATTCGATAAGTTTATTAAATCAATACCACATGGTAAAGAAGGACAGCAGACAACAAAAGAGGAGAGAGAAATTAGGAAGAATAAAATATCATGTGATAAAGCCCTCATGTCTATTCACCCAAAAGTAGATAGTAAAAATCAAAGAAGAGTTCAATGCTCATTTAAAATATCTGATTTGATAAAGTCAGGTATTGATTATCAAGCAAAAGCAATTAAATTTTCAATAGAGTCACCTTCTCGAACATTTAATAACAAAAACTGATACCTCTAAAGTGTTTCAGTAGTGCGAGAACAAACCAACTTAAGACTTTCAAGGTAGCGGATACCCAAAGAAAAACGCTTTTAAATCGAACTTAAGCAGTTGAGTTTTGTTCTCGCCCACCCAATAAAATCGCACAAAAATTATGACATCATCTGAAGTATTACTTGAATTAAGAGAACTTAAGGAAGCATGGAAAAAACAAAATTTCGTGTTCAACGAAGGTCAACAGATAAGATATGATAATCTTCTTCAAAAACGTAGAGGTTTTGTCAAATCATGGTTTGAAAATGGTCTTGTCTATAAAAAAACCGCATCTAAATAGTATATAAGACATTTAGAGAAGATGAAAACATTTCGGGAGTTTACAACAGAAGTTTATGACCCAGAGGTTCAAGGTCGTTCACAGATCCGCAAGATGGGTCAAGGTGGTCGTATTGGACAGGAGAGGAAAAAAACTGCTCCCGAAAAAAGGAGAATGAAGGCAGCTGGAGGTGGGAAGATGGTTCCAGCTAAAGATTATAAAGATCGCAAAGATATTGGTAAGGACAGAGCAAGATCAGAGAGAGAGCAACAACCAACTCAAACAAGAGGATCTGCAGCCCTTACACCTAGAGAACAACAAAAAAAAGCAAGAGCCGAGAGAATGGCAAGTAAATCGGGTAAGAAAACACCTAGAGAACTTGCGAAAGCGGCACAAAAGTTGTTACAAAAGAAAAAAGAAAAAAAAGTAGATCCAAAATATAAACCAGCAAAAGCAAGTGGATTAACGAGAGCAGAGAGACAGCAGATAAACAGAGCTGGTAAGAGATTAGTAAAAGATATGCAATCAGGTAAAGATAGACCAAGATCAGCATATGAGCCCGGAATGAGTGTTGCAATGAGAGGAAAAGAGTAGATTTAGTATCATAAACTGATACCACCAAATTGTTACTATTGTATATCACCATGGCAAATCTATTGTCATGTGGTATAATATTATTATATTATTGATTATTGATGATTGAATTAAGACCACATCAGAAGAGTGCTTTAGATGCTATGAGTGCATCAGATAAAGGACAGATCATAGTTCCTACTGGTGGTGGTAAAACTATGTGCATGATTGAAGATGTCAAGAGACAATTCAACAGTTCAGTAAATAAAACTGTTGTAGTTGTTGCACCTCGTATATTGCTTGCAAATCAATTATGTTCAGAGTTTTTAGAGCAGAATCTCGATAGTAACTATAATGTTGGTGTAGATGTGATTCATGTTCATAGTGGAGAGACACATTTTTACAGCACAACTAAGACTGATAAGATAAAGAAGTGGTATCACAATAGCACCAAACATATTATTATGTTTACTACATACCATTCACTTCATAGAGTGCAAGAGAGTGGTATTCATGTAGATACAATATACTTTGATGAGTCACATAATGCAGTTCAAAAGAACTTCATTGAAGCAGTTGAGTATTTCTCAATGTATGCAGAGAGATCATACTTCTTTACTGCTACACCAAAACATTCACTTACACCTTTTAAAGTTGGAATGAATGATGTTGACATTTTTGGTCAAGTAATTTGCAATGTTCCTGCACCTAAATTAGTGAAGCAAGGTTATATATTACCACCAAAAGTTGTTATTAACAAGATTGATTTACAAGATGATAGTAGATTTTCATACGAGCAAGATTGCGATTGTGTAATAGAAACTATTGATAATCAAGATGTGGATAAGATTTTAATTTGTGCAAGATCAACAAAACAAATTGTCAATTTAGTTACTCATACATCATTCATTCTTGATTTATATTCTCGTGGATATTCATGGATGATGATTACATCTAAAACTGGTGCAGTTATAGATGGTAAAAAAGTAAACAGAGAGGAGTTTTTCAATACGTTAAATACTTGGGGTAAAGATTCTGATAAAAGATTTGTTGTATTACATCATAGTATATTATCTGAAGGTATCAATGTAAAAGGATTAGAAGCTGCTATGTTTCTAAGGAATATGGATTATATTGGTATATCTCAAACTATTGGTAGAGTGATACGCAAAGGGGACGAGAGTAAAACATTTGGATTGATTTGTGTTCCAGTATATGATAAAGTTGGTATCTCTACTTCTCGTAGAGTTGAAGCAGTTGTCGATACTGTATTCAATCAGGGTCAGCCCGCAATTAGTGTAGTTAGGAATTAAATGAAATACATTTTCAAAATAGACGATTTTCAATTAACCGAAGACGAATATGATCTTTGGTCAGATAATCAATTATCAGTTCAAGAAATTTTGGACGATAGAATATCAAAAGATGAAATTAATATCTATATTGATGTTAAGAACTGATACCTCTAAAATGTTTTAACAATGAATAAGCATTATTATGAAAGTAAAAGAATTACTAAACATTTTGAGTGATGCCAAACCTGATGATAACATCACTTTCTATTACTTGGAAAAAAACACTCTCGCTAATTCTACATTTGAATCATTCTTTGATTGCAACTATGTAGATGTAAATGGAGTTGTTGATTGGGAACTAACAGTTCAAAACACTATGGAATACTTAGAGGAGAACTCAGACAATGATGACAGTTAACATAAACGATTTTGTTACAGATGATGAACTTTCACTTCTATGGAAGATTGCAGAGCGTATAATAAAGGAGGGGCATGTATATAATGACCCAGACTATAAAATCCAATTAAATCTTATTACTGAAACATGGAGGCCTGATGAAAATTGAACTTAACGAAAAAGAACAACAGTATCTTATTGATTCTATGATGTTCTATTCAACATTCATGCAGTATTTTAAAAATGATAATCGAGGGTCATATTCTCGATTAATAAAACAGTATCAATACTGGTATGATAAAGACGATAGAAAAGAATGTCAACAAACATTTGAAAAAGTTTTGAGAGCAGATAAACAAAACTGATACCTCTAAATTGTTCCTACAGTAAGAGTTAATTATTATGACAAACAGAAACAGCGATGCTCTCAATGAGCAAATACTAGAAAATCTAACACCCGAACAACTACAAGAACTTAAAGAGTTGTATGTTGAGAGACTTGTTGATAATATGTCAACAAAAGATTTAGTTCGTTATGTCTTTGACGATATGACACAATATGTTGATAAGCAATCACCTGTTGAGTTTTTTGATGATGCTTACAGTTACTTTGATGACTACTTTGATGAGATAGTCGAGGAAATCAAAGGCGGTCAATCTGTAAACAATTTAAACTAGGAGATCAAAATGAATGAAGAACTTTACACAATTCAAATAACTCGTAGAGAGTTGGGATTAATCAAACATTACTCTCATTTATTATTTGCAAATATTGATGATGATGTTTCATCTGATGGTGGTTCATGCACAGGCAGTTTTCCGATAGAAAAAGATTGGTTCGGTAAAGATGCAATCAGAGGTCTTTATCGTAAAACAAAGAATATTGCAGATACTCATTATAATGATGATGAGGAATTGCAATTAGATAAAAGTTTAAGATACTCTACCAACATGAAATCTACATGGCCTTGGTTACAAAACTGATACCTCTAAAATGTTCTTATAGTATAACACAAAACAACATGATTACAGCATTTTTTACAGGAGTATTCTAATGACAATGACCGCAAAAGAGTTTATGCAAGAAGTTTACGAAATTGCATTTGGACATGAAGCATACTACAGAGGATTTTTTCCAGAGGAAGTTGTCGAGAGACTACAAGATTTTTCAGATGGATCAAATCCAATTCTTATTGAAGATGCTTATAATGAGATAGAAGAATTAAAAACTTCACTTACAGAACTAAGTGATGCAGACCTATTAAATTCCAGACAAGCTCTTATTAATCAAACAAATAGAGTTATGGAAGCATTAAATGAAATAGGAACTGATGAATAATAATATTATTGATACCTCTAAATTGTTCCTTTATTAGATTATGAAATTATGAAAAACACACACCTTGAACACCCCGAAGATTCCATTCTAACTGGTGATCTTACCGCACTTGATTGGATGTCTGAAAAGAACAGTCATATATCAGTCAAGATTGATGGAAGTCCAGCTATCGTATGGGGACGTAACCCTGCAACTGGAAATCAATTTGTTGGAACTAAATCTGTATTCAACAAAAAGTTAATTAAGATATGCGAATCAATCGAGGATATTGATAAGTTTTATAGTGGTGATTTGCGTGACATATTAACAAATTGTTTTGTTAATTTACCTATCACAAAAAACATTTATCAAGGTGATTTCATCGGGTTTGGTGGTAATTATTCTTACACACCTAATACAATTACATATAAGTTTGACCGTATTATATCACAAAGAATAATAATTGCACCACATACTGTTTATGAATCACAAAAAGATTTGCGTGATGCAGTTGCAAACCCTCTTTTAAATAATCTATCATCTACAACAAATGTTTTATTTGTATCACCTGATTGTGGTATAGTTAATGACAATGAGTTAATTAAATTACAGGTTAATTTTGCTAAACAAATGGCAACATTATGTGAGTTCCCAACAGAAAACAAAGTAATTGCACGTTTAAAAAAACAGATTAATACATGTATTCGTGAGGGAATTGAATTAGATGAATTAACACAAGATGCACTTGCTAATGATAACGAAGTTGACTTAAATGTTATTAGATTGTGGAAATTAGTGGAAGCAATTAAGATTCAATTGTTTACATATATTCATGTAGATGAGAGTATTGAATGTGAAATAGAGAACCATAATGTTGACCATGAAGGTTATGTAATGACCAACAAATTCGGTTCATTTAAGATTGTAGATCGAGAGGTATTTTCATTCTTAAATTTCAATCTTTCAAAAAATCGTGATACAAACTGATACCTCTAAAATGTTCCTATAGTAAGAATTGAATTATTTTTTCAAAACAATGACTGACGAAATTTTATCACTAGAGTTTGGAAGAACATTTTGGTTAGATGAAGATGGAGAGTTACGTTCTGCACCAACTTTCAAAAATGGTGAAACCGATTATGAAAAGTGGGATTATGTATCAGAGTGGCAAGATCTTGAAGGTATCAATCTTGATGCTTTACTCAACATTCATAAAAATTTAGTTATTAAAAACTATATTGAGACCACTGAAAAGTTTAATTTTAGATACCAAGTTTTAAAAGGAGCATAACATCATGTCATTAAATACACCACATAACGTAACACAAACTGATACCTCTAAAATGTCCTTATAGTATAACACAAAACAACATGATTACAGCATTTTTTACAGGAGTTGTCGTAGCAATTCCAACTTCACTTATTACAATGAAGTTACTAAACAGTTCACTTTTTATCAGTAATGAAGAATTAAGGGAAGCAAACGCTAAAATTAGTCTCATTATTAATAACTTAGATGACTTCAGAGAAGAGAGACTTGCCGATAAAATGGAGAGACTTGGCATAACTGATAAACTTGATAAGAGACTTGAAATAAAAAATTAATACATCAACTGATACCTTTAAACTGTTCCTATAGTATAAGATCAAATTAATTATGAAAAAATCATTTATTGTTGAAGATGTAACAGCAAACTTAGACAAGATCACTTGTTTAACTGATGAAATAATAGAGGGTATTAATTTTAGATGCCTTAATGCTATTGGTGTATGGCATACAGAAGGTAATGATGCAGAAGGAGATTTATGGGATAAAGTTGAAGCATATATTGGTGTTCCTTTAGGTGGTTTAACATACTGTAAAAATCAACCACACAAACTTACTTCTTTTAAGTAAGTGATACCTCTAAATTGTCCCTTATATGTAAGACTTATTAAAAATGCCACTTAAAAAAGAAATTTTTGATCGAATCACTCAAGAACGAGAAACATTTATGAACGAGCAACGAGCAAACGAGGAACTCAATATTGAGTTAGAATATGAGAGAGTCAAGGAGCAACGCTACAAGGCCTTTCAAGAGTGGTTAAACGATTGTCCACTTGTAGTAACTGACTATCAAGATTTTACAACTGAATTTCAAATTACTTTCAATCTGGAGGCTGACTAATGACTATCAACACACCATTTAATGTAACACTAACTGAAGGCCAAATAGGTATTATCTTATGCAGTTTAGAGGATAGTGTTAAAAAAAGTGAGCATATCAGAAGTAAAGACAATATAATATTACAACCATTTGATGAATATTGTCAATCAGTTGACTCTATTTTTGAAATTTTAGAGGGTGTAGTTGATAGGCATTATGATAAGATAGAAAAGGCTCAAAGTAAACAACCAGAAATGGAATGGTAATAATAATTGATACCTTTAAAATGTTCCTATAGTATAAGATCAAATTAATTATGCACAACTTCAAAGAATTTTTAGACTACTGCGAATCATTCTACATGCCTAGTCATCCTGACGTATTATACCCTATTGATGGATTATCTAGGGGAGAGTTAGCACTTGCTACTCTTACATATCTTGATTTATGTTCAGAATGTGAGTCAATCAACTGGGGTGATGGTGATTCCTTAGATCGAGAGAGAGTCAGGGATCAGGTATTTCAAACTAGAGCAGTAAATTCAGTTAGTCTTAATTAATACTAACTGATACCTCTAAAATGTTCCTATAGTATAAGCAAACATCAAAATTATGAAAATGACAAAAGTTGAAGTAGTTGCATCATTCAGAGAATCATGGGCTGACGTTGTTGCATCTGATCCTATGTGGAGAGGAGACAAGATCGCCAAAAGATGTGCATTTAATGATTTTGTTGATATGCTTAACAAAGATGGCATGGTAACAGATCATCAAGCAAACAACTGGAGCAATCCATTTTAATTGACTCAAACTGATACCTCTAAACTGTTCCTATAGTATAAGCAATCAAAAAAATGTCAACATTACATCACGAATCATTATTAGAAACTTGCTTTGATGAAGCAGTCGAAGCATTTTGTTCTCACAATCAGTTAACGCCAGAAATGTTTGCTGAGATAGAGCATCATCAAGGAGTTCAAATAGCATTGGAAAATGCTGCAAACCAAAGATTTGAGGATTTATTACAATGAAAAATGACCAAGAAATTCTAAACAATGTTGAAATTCTAAGCAAATATCATATTGATAGATTCCAACATTTATTAGACAATGATCGAAAAGATGACGCAATTTCAATCATGCAAGAATATGTAAGTAAAGGAGAAGTTGAAGATGACGATTATCAATGGTTATATGTAAATTATCTTTTTAAAAACTGATACCTCTAAAATGTTCCTATAGTAAGCAATCCAATTAAATTATGACCAGAAAAGAATACGAATTAGTTTTCCAAGCATTAAAATCTTATAGATGCTACATGAGCAGAGAAGATGAAGCATTATCTGAAAAAATTCTAGATGATTTATTCTATCCTAGTTTTGATAAACTATCAACTGATGATTTAGTAGCAGATGCAGAGGAAGCACTTAAAAATGAAGTTAAAAGTTTGAATTTTAGATAATTCAAACTGATACCTCTAAACTGTTCCTATAGTATAAGACAAACAAAATTATGACCACACTTGAAACAACTGATCTAAAAACAAGAGTTGCAGAATGGACTCAAACCTATGCAAATGCAATTACTCAAAATTATAGAGAGTATCATCTAAATATGCTCACCAGACAAGGCCACCCATATCCAGAGTATGCGAAGCAGCAGTTAGATGAAATTGACAATGGAACAGCGAACCTAATGAAGTTCAAAGTTAAAACTGGTAAGAGATATTACAAAATTGTCCAGATGGAATTTGACACTTTCCAGAATCGCAACGAATATAGGGAAGGATCAGTTCATGCTTTTGTTGATCGCAATACTGGAGAAGTTTTCAAACCAGCATCATGGGCAGCACCAGCAAAGCATGTAAGATATGATATGAGAATTATTAGAGAGAGAAATTTCTTACATGATCCCTCTAATGTAACATGGGCAGGTGGTTATCTCTACATGAGATAATCACTAATTGATACCTCTAAAATGTTTCTATAGTATAAGATACAATTCACATTATGACTAAAACTCAAACAATCATCAACAGAATACTTGAAGTAGATAACTTTCAAAATATGGCATGCTGTTGTGCTAATTGGCAAGAGTTTACTCAAGAGTTAGAAGAGTGGGGAGTTACTGGATGTGCAAAAATCGAATTTGATGATCCAGAGTTACATATCCCTATGTTAGACCAGTTTATCAAATCTGAGAATGGTTACATCAGATAATTAACTCAAACTGATACCTTTAAAATGTTCCTATAGTATAAGCAATCAATCAATTCACATCATGAGAAAAATCGAAACCCAAATGAATCAAGCAATCAGAGGACAGAGAAACTGGGCAGGTTCAAATACAACAGTCTTTACTGATGATGCAGGTTTATATTCTACAGTTTACTTGCATGGCAATAAAATTGCTTCATACTCTCATGTAACTAGAGACTTAGAAATTTTAGATGGCGGTTGGCAATCTAACACCACAAAGTCTAGATTAAATGCACTTCTCTCAGAGTTCAAACCTGCATTTGGTGTATTTCAAAAAAACTGGCAGTGGTTTATTTCAGACCGCCTAAACAATAAAGTTTTTCCTTTCATATCAGGAGGTTTAATTACTTCTTAATTAACTGGAAGTATTACGGATTAATTCTATAATACTTCCTTTTTATTTTCTCTCGTTAGTTATTAATGGGCCTCCGCAATTCTCTTCCTTACGAGATGCGAAAGCGATTTTTTAATTAACACTAACTGAAACCCCCAAACTGTTATTATTGTATAGGATTATTTTTTTATTATGGAACTTTTCATTTTACTAGGCGGGTGTTATGCACTTTATACTGTAGGCATGGCAATCGCAACAGAAATTGACTATCGAAATCAAATCGACAAAAATAAGTAACACTTACTGATACCTGTAAACTGTTACTATAGTATCAGAGACAAAAAACATTATTATGAACAATTCAAAACTTGAAATCGTAAGATCATTTTTCACAGACAGTGAGTGGGATGCTATCGACTCCGCACTTGCTGATTATCAAGATTACGGAGATAATCAAGCAGAGTTAGCATCACAAATTGGTGATAAGATTTACAATCTATTTAATAATTAAGGAGCATAATTTGATGTCTTATTCTACAAAAGATTTTAACAAAGATGTTGATAAGTTACGCAAATTAATTGAAAAATGTGAACAATTAGAAGAGCAACAAAATGCAGTAAGATTATACAAACCTTTTCGCAATTTAAACAACTATTTAAACTAAACTATGCAGACCTTAACTCACACTAATTACAACGAAATTCTACGTCTTTATAACAACGAAAGTAAGGATGAGATAGTAACACAAACTACCTACGAATTTCAAATTTTTGATGATTATTATTATCAGTTATTTCACAGTTATTATGAAACAAATAAGGGGGCAAATTAAATGATTATTTCTATCACAAAAAGGATTAAATTACCCTCTGGAAAGTATAAGAAACGTGTCAAATATTCAACTGTAAAGTATCAAATAGAGAAGGTAAAACCAAGAAGATCGCATTATAAATTAAGTAGTTTACATGCTGCTAAGTATCATTTAGTAAGAGAGAGTTAATCTGTTAGTTTTACACAATATAGAGGTAATTCTGTGGAAAACTTATTTAATTGTGGAAAAGAATGTATTTAAAAATATATTTAAGCGTTTTATTTCTCGATTTAATGTTAGATTTTATAGTGATCTTAGCGAGCGTATTATACCACGAACGCCCGAAAATTGCAAGGGGCGGATAATACTTTTGTCAGAACTTACGCATAATTATTGACAAGAATTATGAAATAATATACAATGGTTATATAACACTTAATGGCTGCACAGTTTATGACAATTTCCGCGTCTAATTTACAGCAAAAACAGTATCGAATTACGCTGAATTTGTCAGTTCAAAGTGACTTTAATCCCCATCAAATTAACTATGAAAAGTTATTCAAATTAGATGAGGATTTGGAAGCCCTAAGTGTAACAATTGAGGACTTAAATTATGAGTAGTTAGTGTTAGTTTTCCACAGCTGTTATATAACATTATATGAAACCTGTAAAGTGTTCTTATAGTGTAGGGAGCAGAGATAGTGAAGAGGGAGACGCGAAGGTTAAGGAGGTTTAAAAAACCATTATTCCAAAACTTCGTTAGTGCGCACTTAGTCCCACTCTTGCAATGCGGAGCTCCGCCTCTAGTTTAAGTGACTAGATGTAAGTATCCCTACCAGTCTTTTAACAGTCCGTTACGTGATATAGCAGTTATATGCGGGCGTTGTTGTTATGGGGGCGGGCGCGATGCCGTTTTAAAAAACCCTTAAGTCCCTAACCTACAGAGGTGACAAATCGATAGCTAAATATTAAACCATATTAAATTTTTTTTTCTTGGCCATGGGAACACACTACGGATTCACAATAATTGTATGGGTTATAATTGGGTTAATAATATTTTCCAAGTTAGATAGTGGGGGCAAAAAGAAAAAGAAACGCAAAAACAAATAAAAAATTTCCGGGGGCTCAAAACCCCCTTTTTAGTGTTTTCTAAATACTAATAACATGATTTAAACACATGAAAGAATTTGACGATACAGTGTATCACATCTATGCAAAGGATAAATGTCTTTATCATAATTTAAAGGAAGAAGATTTTGAAGAGACATGGCAACTTCTAACCACTATGGTTGGATTAATCAAGACAGATTATTCAGAGTCAGATCTATCATATATTAAGTTAGCACCGAAGGTCGGGTATGGTGGGCCAGGTAAGGTAATATACACAGAACCAACTGGAGATGAGTCTTATTGAAGTGGTATAAATAAGGTGCAGTATAACCTTTATGTATCACAAACATGACCAAATTAAAAAGAAGAGCAATCCATATAAGAGACCAGAACCAAAGAAATACGTAGCACAAAAATATTATCAAATAAGAATTTATTTTAAGTGTGAACGACAAAATAAAGTTGACAAAGGTTAACAAAACTGATAAAATTAAGAATGAAGGTGATCATCATTTATGGCAAAAGGATTTAAAGTAAAAACAGTCGCACCGAAAACAAAAGGCCCTGAATGGGACATCGATGCAATTAAAGAAAGAATGAAAGGGAAGAAGATAGTCTTCTGTCTTCCCGGTAGAGGATGCTCTTATATCTTTCTCAAGAACTTTGTTCAACTATGTTTTGACATGGTTCAGAATAATATGAGTATTCAAATATCTCAAGATTATTCATCTATGGTAAACTTTGCTCGATGTAAAGTTCTTGGAGCAAATGTTTTAAGAGGCCCCAATCAAGTTCCTTGGGATGGAAAACTTGAGTATGACTATCAGTTATGGATTGATAGTGATATTGTTTTTGATACTGGTAAGTTTTGGCAACTATGCGATTTAGCATTTCCTGCTGCAGCAGTTACAAAAGAAGATGTAATTGAACAGGTCAAAGATAACAAAGGAGAGTTAGTTACTGATGACGAAGGTAATGTTAAAACTCAAATTACAGGACAGAAAGTATCAGTTGATAATTCTAAACTAAATGGAATTGTTGCTGGTTGGTATGCTACCGAAGACGGTGCGACAACCTCTGTTGCACATTGGTTAGAGGAAGATGACTTCCGTAAGAATGGTGGAGTGATGAATCATGAAACTGTTGAAACCATGGGCAAACGTAAAAAACCATTCACAGTAGATTACACAGGCTTTGGTTGGGTGATGATTCAGAACGGAGTTTTTGAACAACTGAAGTATCCATGGTTTGCTCCTCAGATGCAAATCTTTGAATCAGGTGAAGTTCAAGACATGTGTGGTGAAGACGTATCATTCTGTTTAGATGCACAGGAAAAGGGATTTGAGATCTGGTGCGATCCTCGCATTCGTGTCGGTCATGAGAAGACAAGGATAATCTAGTGGTTATTTCTTTCTTTGCAATCTTACTAATACTTTTTATAATATTAGTATTAGTAACTTATTATAATCCACATCGTTAACGACCGCGTTTTCTCGAAAAGAATAAACGTATTAAATAGTATAACTCCTTAATTTTATATGGCTTGCCTCTTTGCGAACCTTCCTGCCTACGAAGTATGGGTGAGAAAGGAATATTTAACGGATCATAAGAGTGGGCATGGAGAATTTGTCAAGGGCGTTTGGGTATCTGTAAAATCAATACCCGGACGTGCTTTTTATTTTGAAACATACTTACCTGAGTATGCTGCAATGTATGACAAGTTACCCATATCCGCGTTCGTCTCGTCACCTGAGAAACCTGATCCTGATATGACACTTCATAATTTACAGTTTTGGAACTGTATGGACTATGGTGTTGCGGTAATTCAAAAACAATTTGTCGGATCAATGCATTACGAAGTCTATACAAGAGACTACGGAACACAAACCGGCACTTATATATGCACAATTGATAATTATCATCAAGATCCTGATGCAATTGATTATTCAACAAGTGAAAACCCAGCTGAACACAAGTCTCATAACCTAATTGAACTTGATAATGGTCAGTTTTGCCTCTATCCAAACAATCGAACACGTATTTACGACAACAGTTTGACACCAGAAGAACCTACAATGCCTGATTTCAAGGTTTCAACGGTTTACTATCAGGTTGAGAACGGTCATGATCGTGATGGATTGGGAAATGATGAGAATTATTTCTGGAAAACAGCAAAAGAACGTAAACAAGACGAAGAAATTCCCGAATTCTAATGGAAACAAACGATTTTTTAGACAATCTTGCGAATCATCAATACCAAAAGATGCTTCGTGAGATTAATAATGATGATTTAACACCTAAAAAGAGTGATACAGTTGAAGAAAGTGAGATTTTTCCTAACGAAGAAAAACCTAAACCACTTTATGAGTAAAAACCGTGATAAATAAGATAGGTCTACTACATCTATATGCCTCTTGAACGGGTAAAACAAGAATTTAAAGACATAAGTATGTCATTTCAGACTAATCCTCTGAATGATGACCTTGTAGCATTGAAAAATGCGAATGCAATTGCAAGGTCAATTCGTAATATCGTCTTTACTGAACCCGGTGAGAAGTTTTTTAATCCAGATTTTGGATCAAGAATCACAAAATCACTATTTGAGAACGTAGATGAGATTGCTGCATCTGCAATTAAAGATGAAATAGAGTTTTCAATTCAAGAATTTGAACCAAGAGTTGAATTGATCGAAGTTACAGTGGTTCCTAACTTCGACAGTAACGAAATGAATGCAACAATTGTATATGAAATAGTAGGAATTGATGTTCCACCACAACAATTAGAATTCGTGTTACTGCCGACAAGATAAATGACACTTAAAAATTTTACAAATCTCGATTTTGATCAAATAAAACAGTCATTAAAGGATTATTTACAAAATAATTCTAAATTTACTGACTATGATTTTGAAGGATCCAACTTATCAACAATATTAGACGTTCTAGCATATAATACTTACATCACATCTTATAATGCAAACATGATATCGAATGAAGTTTTCATCGATTCAGCAACTTTGCGTGAAAATGTGGTTGCATTAGCAAGAAATATAGGTTATGTCCCTCGTTCTAAGAAATCTTCAAGGGCATTACTTACATTTTTTGCAGATATTTCTTCAGTTTCCCCATCTCCATCAAATTTAACACTTCGTAAAGGGCCTGTTGCAGCAGTTGATGCACCATTTGGTCAACAATCGTTTGTTTTTAGCATACCTGAAGATAAAACTATCTCAGTTTTTGATGGAATTGCAGAATTTGACGATCTTGAGGTGTTTGAAGGAACAGTTTTAGATCAAACGTTTACATTTTCATCAAGAAATCGCTTTCAAAAGTTTATATTACCAAATACTGGAATAGATTTAGACACTTTAGTTGTAAAAGTCAAACCTTCAGCTGATTCTACAGTGTCAATTAAGTATGAAAGGCATGATAATTTGTTTGATGATGACACAGGATCAATAATTAATGGAAATTCTAACATTTATTTCTTACAAGAGGTTTCAAGTGAGCAATATGAGTTAATATTTGGTGATAATATCTTTGGAAAGGCACTTCAAGATGGAAATGTCATCGAAGTTTCATATATTGTAACCTCTGGTGACGCTGCAAACGGTATAAATTCATTTAATTATGCAGGAAGTTTATATTATACTCGAAATTCAGTTGAAATAAACGTAACGACCGGGATTTCTTTGATTACAAGTCCACTTTCATCAAGTGGAGGAGAGTCAATTGAATCTGTTGACTCAATTCGTAAGTTTGCACCTCAAATTTATGCAACTCAGAACCGTGCTTTAAGTGCAAATGACTTTGAAGTGTTGATTCCCAATAAAATTTACCCTGAAACTGAATCAATTTCAGTTTTTGGTGGTGAAGATCTTGTTCCTCCTCAGTTTGGAAAGGTTTTTATAAGCATCAAACCAAGAAATGGTGATTTTGTTCCAAATTTAATCAAACAAAACATAAAAAGAGATTTGAAAAAGTATTCTGTAGCAGGAATTGTTCCAGAAATACTAGATTTGAAGTATTTGTTTGTTGAAACTAACAGTAAAGTGTATTATAACACAAATTTAGCACCAAGTGCGTCATTTGTTTCGACAAAAGTTCAACGTGATATTACAAAATACGCAGAATCTTCTGAATTAAACAAATATGGAGCTAGATTTAAGTATAGTAAGTTTTTAAAAGTGATTGATCAGAGTCATGAATCAGTTACTTCTAATATTACAACTGTTGAAATGAGAAGAGATCTCCGATTAGCAGTTTTAGAGACTGCTGAGTATGCAATTGACTTTGGAAATCAGTTTCATATCAAATCAATGAATGGTTTTAATATTAGAACGAGCGCATTTCGTGTTTCAAATATAAACACTGATGTTTACTTATATGACGTTCCAAATGCAAATGGGGAAACTGGTCAAATCAATCTATTTTCATTGAATGCTGGAACATCAACACCAGTAATACAAAGAAGAAATATAGGTGTTATAAATTATGTTACAGGTAGGATTACATTAGATCCAATAAATATTATTTCAGGTAAAACAAAAGATAATGTTCAAATTATGGAGATATCTGTATCTCCTGAATCGAACGATATTATCGGATTACAGGATCTTTATTTGCGACTAGATAGTAGTGTTGTAGATACAGTCGTTGATGATATTAGTTCTGGTATTGACCCATCTGGATCAAATTACACAGTCACCACAAGTTATTCTCAAGGAAACATCATAAGATAAGATGTCAGAAAAAAGAGTTAAGTTAAATCAGATTGTAAAAAATCAACTTCCTTCCTATGTGAGGGAGGATTTTCCATTAGTTGGTGATTTTTTATCCCAATACTATCTTGGACAAGAGTATCAAGGTGGGCCAATTGATCTTATTCAAAATATTGACTCTTATATTAAATTAAATGAATCTGCAAACAATGTAAAGACAACAACTACATCTAAAACTGTTGGAATATCTTCTGATATTATTTTTGTTGCAAATACAAATGGATTTCCTGATCAAAATGGGTTGTTAAAGATAAATGATGAGATAATCACATATGAAAGTAAGACAGATATAAGTTTTGTTAATTGTTCTAGAGGTTTTAGTGGTATTACTTCATTCACTAATCCATCTGACCCTGAAGATTTAGTTTTTTCTTCATCATTAACCACAAATCATGAAAAAGACACTGTAGTTGAAAACTTAAGTGTTTTATTTTTAGATGAATTTTTAAAAAAGACAAAAAATCAATTTTTATACGGTTTTCAAAAAGATTTATCAACAAATTTAAACCAAGCTCAATTTTTAAGGCAATCAAAAGACTTTTATTCAACAAGAGGAACTGATGATTCGTTTAAAATACTGTTTGGTGCTCTGTATGGCGAACATGCAAGCATTATAAGACCTATTGACAATGTTATATCACCATCAAACGCTAATTACCGAGTAACCAAGGATATTATAGTTGAACCAGTTGAAGGTGATCCAGAAAATTTGTTAAACAAGACTCTTTTTCAAGATTTGTTTGAAAATGTATCAAAAGCATATGCACCAATATCAAATATTGAAAAAATCTCGGTTGGAATACTTACAAACACATATTATAAGATTAGTTTAGATGGATCGTTCAATCAAGGTGATGGATCAACTGAATTATTGTATGGAAATTTTTCTGAACATGCAAAAACAAAGATTATTGGACAAGTTGGTATAGCACAGACATTTTTAGATGTTGATTCTACATTAGGGTTTCCAAATTCAGGAACTTTAACTTTTGCATATGAGAACGGAAGTATCGGTGTCTGCACTTATGCACAAAAAACAATAAATCAATTTTTAGGAATCAATACAACTGGAATTACTGCAACAATTTCTGATAATACGTTTATTGATCAGAATACTTTTGCATATGCTGAAGATAATGGTGTTCAAGATGGAATTAAATTAAAAATACGTTCAGTTTTAAACAATTTAGATTTACCAATCGAAACTTATTATCAATTATCTGGTTCAAAGGTAAAAATAAAATCTTTAGGTAAGATAGCAGATGGTTTTAAGGAAAATGGGTGGTTATTCAACACAGCTCAAAGTTATGTTGTAAAAAACTTAAGTATAGTTGATTCTGTTAATAATACATTTAAACTTGTTACTCAAGATGTCAATATTTTAAGAATTGGTGATAAAATTACAACTCATGAAACACAGTCATCAGGTGCTCAATGGGGTGATAAAATAACAGATGGATTTGATCCCGTTTCAAATAAAATTTATACTGTTACTGATGTTTTCGATGAAAATACTTGTTTGATAACTGGAACAGGTATTTCTGATCCAACAAAAGTTACAAAAGTAACTCGTCGAATATCAAAAATTGATTCTGACCTACATCCAGATTTAAACCAGTTTACTGCTAATATTCAAAACGTATATCTTAAACCAGATATTGGATTAGTTAGAGGTGTGCCATATTATGGCCCATCACATCAGCACAAAGGTAAAAGCATGGTGGGAGCACAACATGTTCCTTTTCCTCATGATTTTATTATACCAGATCCTAATTCAAACAAAGTTTTAGTTGCATCTTCATCATTACCCTTTACTGGTGTTACAAAATTAAATCCTAAACTTCAAAAATTTACTTTTAGTGGAACTTACGATTTAAATGACGAAGAAATAAAAATTACTGATCAAGTTGATCATAACTACTTCACTGGTGATAAAGTTTACTACACACCTGAAAAGACAAAAATAACAAATACACTACCTGATGGAACAGAGGTAGTTCAAGAGTTTATTGCAAGTCAACTATTTGATGAAGGATTATATTTCATAAAGAGAGTTAATGGTAATACTGTAAAGTTTGCAAAGAGTCAATCAGATATTAATGGTGATAATTTTGTAAAGGTTAAAACTCCAAATGGTGTTGATAACGTTACTATCACTTCTAATGATATTGAAAAGTTTGAATATCAAGGAAAGAAAATAGAAACTCAAAAACTTTTCAGAGAATTTAAAACACCAATAAATGATGGGGTATCATATCCTACAACATCAGGTTATACAGGTCTTTTAGTCAATGGTGTAGAGGTATTAAATTACAAATCAAAAAATTCTGTTTTTTATGGACAGTTAAAAAGTATTGATGTTGTTAAAGGTGGAGAAAATTATGATGTTATCAATCCACCAGTTTTATCCATTACAGATTCCGTAGGAACAGCAGCGACTGGAAAATGTTCCGTTAAAGGAAGTTTTAAAGAAATTAAAATATTAGAATCTGGATTTGATTATATCGAAAATCCGGTTATAAAAATAACAGGAGGAAATGGTATCGGGGCAAATGCTGTTCCAAAGTTAAGTATCGTTCCGCATGAATCAGTATTTAATGCAGATGGTGTAGGATTAGGAACTGTAAACATTGGAGTTGTTACAGCTACCACTGCAGGTGTAAATACATCTTCAATAGGATTTAGCACCTATCACAGGTTTAGACAGGGTGAGAGGGTCGTATATGATACTCTGGGGGGTATTCCATTAGTTGGGTTGACTACAGATTCAACTTACTATGTTAATAGTGTTTCGGAATATACAATCAAACTTCATAAAACATATTCTGATTCTGTAACTGGTATTAATACTATTTCGATTTCTAATTTTGGAAATGGAGTTCAGTCATTTAAATCATTAAATGGAAAGGCAATTGTTAGTTCAATTGCATTATTAGATAATGGTGTAGGTTATGAAAATAAAGAAAGAACTTGTAATTCAATTGGAATTAACACAGCATTAGATTCAATTAACATTCCTGATCACGGATTCCAAACAGGTGAGACTCTTCGTTATTCGGTTGATGGAACAACAATAGATGGATTGGTTACAACAATAGATTACTTAGTTTCAATTGTTGATGAAGATAATTTTAAACTAGCAGCTGCGGGTGTTGGAACAACCTCTAAAGATTTTTACTTAAAAACAAATCAATTCCAAGAATTAAGAAGTGTAGGGTTAGGAACTCATAAATTTAACTACCCACCAATAAGTGTAGAAATAATTGGTAAAGTAGGTTTATCATCAGTAGCAGGAAAAACATATGATGCTGTGTTACAACCACATGTTAGAGGAGAAATAACATCAGTTAACTTAACAAATAACGGTGTAGGATATGGTGCTTCAGAAATTATAAACTTTGACAGGAAACCTGACATCAATTTAAATTCTGGACGTAATGCTGTCTTAACTCCTGTTGTCGCTAATGGTAGAATAGTTGATGTTAGTGTAAGTTTTGGAGGAACTGATTATAACTCTCCACCAGATCTAGTTGTATTAGGAATTGGATCTGATGCTAAATTAACTCCTGAGTTAAATTCAGCGGGTAATATTGTTTCAGTTAATATTCAAAGTGGTGGTGTAGGATATGGAGTATCATCAACATTCATAAGAATAGATCCTGCAGGAAAAGGATTTAAAGGTGATCCTGTTTTACAGTCGTGGACAATTAACGAAATAAAGAAAAATGAATTAAACTTGAACGATGATGATGTTTTCATAAGTTCTCCTGTTAATTCGGAGTATGGATTGCAGTGTTCTTATGCATATGCTCCACGTAATCTTAGACAAATATCTTATGCAAGTGATGCTGATGGAAATATTCTTTATGGTAAGAAAGATTTAAAGATTGTTAATGGAGTTGAGTCTGACAGTGATTCACATTCTCCAATACTTGGTTATGCCTATGATGGTAATCCAATATATGGGCCTTTTGGTTTTGTTAATAAAACCGGTGGTAATATTGTTCAATTAGAGTCTGGGTATAGTGAAGAAGCAAATAAAAAATCAAATAGACCGCCAACAAGTATTTTCCCACCAGAATTTTTTATTGAAGATTTTACATATAATCCATCAGATAACGATGCTGTATTAGATGAAAACAATGGTAGATTTTGTATCACACCAGAATTTCCAAAAGGAACATATGCATACTTTGCTACTTTTGATACGACTCCTGCATCAGATGGTATATTCAAAAATTTCAAAAAACCAAAGTTCCCTTATTTGATTGGTGATAGTTTTAAATCACAACCAAATAATTTCAACTTTAATAGATTATCTAATCAAGATAACTATGATCTTGAAAAATCAAATTGTGTAAGAAACACATATCCATATTCATTTAATAAAGATTTTAGTGGTTATGATTATATCTTACAATCAAATCAGTTTGTAACACAAGACTCTACAATTAATTTTGCAGAAAAAGGCGGTGTCGATAGAGTTGGTATTTTATCAGCAGGTAGAAACTATCAAGTCAATGATAAACTTGTTTTTGATGACAGCATTACATCATCATTCAATGCATCAGGTAAAGTAAGTAGAATAAAAGGCCCTGATATTTCTGAGATAAGTGTTGTTACAACAACTAAGGAAAATATAGAATTTTTCCCAGATTCAAAAAATACATTTGTTTGAATTGCTACAACAAGTATTAACTTACAAAATAATACAATCGTAAATGTTGGTTCTCTATCAACAACAACAACTTCTTTACAAGGGTCTTATGCAATAGGAATTACTTCAGATAGACTTATACTATCTCAAGGTATTGGAACAGCAGCAGCAACTGGTGTTGTTACCTTTTTCCCTGTTGTAGGTGATTTGAGAAGAATAAAGGAAAATGATAGATTCAAAGTTGGTATTGGAACAGAAGTAATAAAAGTATTGAATGTAGATCGTAGATTGGCAAGAATAAGAGTTTTAAGATCACAAAGTGGAATTGCAACTAATATTGGAATATCTCATACAGCATCAACAATTCTTGAAGAAATACCAAGAACATTTAAAATAACAACAGGATTTACAACATCAGTTGATTTAAAAGAGAATAGAGAATACTATTTTGATCCTGAAGAAGCAGTAGGTTTTGGAACTACATCTGGTGTAGGTGTGGGAACATTTAGATCATTTAGCAATCCCGGAGCTGGAATTACTGGCATATTCATACCAAGTCAGTCATTATACATTCCGGGTCATGGATTAAAAACTGGTGATGTTGTTACATATCAAACAACAGGAACAGCTCTTAAAGTCAAATTTAAAAGCACAGTCCCAACTGTTAACTCAACTTTATTTGTTGACTCACCACTCTTTGTAGCAAATCAAGCAACTAATTTTATAGGTCTATCAACTGTTAGAATTGGATTAGGATCTACTGGGTTTGTTGGAATTGGATCAACTTTAGCAGGAGCAGAATTAGTATATTTCCTAGATGCTGGTGCGGGTGATATTCATAGTCTTAAGACAAAATTTGATAATGTCATCACTGGACAAATTCAGAAGAATCAAGTATCTGTAGTTGGAACAGCAACACATGGTTTAAAAAATAATGATACTGTATTCATCGATGTAAATCCCGGTTTAACAACCACTGTTACAGTTAAATACAATGTTTCAAATAGAAAAGTAGTATTCAATCCTTTATCTTACAATGACTCTGGTATTACATCAGCAACATCTTTAACTGGTATTCCGAATACAATTAATATAAGTGATCATGGTCTTACAACTGGTCAAAAAGTTATTCATACATTTAGTGGTTCAGAAAGTTCTTTAGTTAATGATAAAGAATATTACGTATATGTTGTAGATAGCGATAAAATATCACTTGTCGAAAATAAATATGAGGTCAAAAAATTAAAACCAGATTTTGTAAAAGTTGCTATAACAACAGCTGGAACTCTATCACCTGTCAATCCTCCAGTTAAATTCTATAGAGACTCGACTGTTAATTTTGATTTATCTGATTCTTCTTTATCATATGTTCAAAGTTCAACAAGTTATCCTGCATTTAAATTTGAGTTATACAAGGATGTAAATTTAAGTCAAAATTATGAAACAAGTGGAAAGACTGATACTTTTGAAGTAACAAGAACAGGAACAACTGGTGTTACATCAAATGCAAAACTAACTTTAAAAGTAGACAAAAATACACCAAAATTATTATACTACAAATTAGTTGCAGTTAATAGTAATGACAATACAAATGAAAATAAAGAAATAGTTGTAGATAATGAAATTGATTTAAATAATCAACTCATTATTAAAAACAGTGAATATAACGGCCAATTTAACATTGTATCAACAGGGAATACAACATTCATATATGATATAAGTTCAATTCCCGAATCTACATCATATACATCATCATCATCTAAATTAAAATATTCTACAATATCAACAACAGCGTATGGTGGGATTGATCAACTATTCCTTACTGATCGTGGTGGTGGATATCTTTCTATTCCCGGAATCACAACTATTACATCGGATGTTGGAGATGGTGCAATAATTGAAACATTTAGTTCAACAATAGGTAAAGTATCAAAAACTACTTTAGAAAATATAGGTTTTGACTATCCATCAGATCCTACTTTAAGACCAGACGTATTATTTCCACAAGTATTAAGAATAACTCCTCTAACAGGATTTAGATCAATTGGAATTACATCACTCGGTGTTGGATATATTCAAGATCCAAATCTCGTGGTTATTGATGGTCTAACTAAAAAACAAATTACTGATGTTGATTTAAGATTCAATCCTGATGAATTATTTGTAGAGATTTTGGAAAATAGTGAGTCGATGAATGCATCAACTCCAACAATTATTCCTACAGGTAATTCTAATGGAATAAGAGTTTCAAATTTAACATATACTGCCACAGATAATTCTGTTACTGCAACTATTAAAAATTCATTTAGTGGTGTAGTTGGTTTTTCTGGAACATTTATAGATCCCTTCCCATTTACTGTTGGTGATAAGGTTTTAGTTGAAAATGCTAGTGTAGGTGTCGGATCAACAGCATCTGGATTTAACTCTGCAAATTATGATTTTGCTCGATTTGAAATTATCGAGGTAACACCAAACTATGGTGGAATAGGAACGGTCAAATATAGTATGAATGACTATTTGACAAAGAACGTAGATTTCCCCGGTGTATTTGACTCTGTAAATTCAGTTACAACATTAATACCCGACAAGTGGTTCCCACAATTTGATATTAAATTACAACCTAATGAGTTTAGGAAAGGTGATGATGTAGAAAGTGTCGATTCAACTGGAACTAAAATTACAGGAACTGTTTTTGATTGGAATAATTCATCTAAGTATCTAACAGTTGAAAGTTCTAGAGAATTTGAAAATAGTCAACTTATAGAACAAGTAAGATTTCGTGGTGAGAGAGTTGGAAACAAAACATATTCATCACCAACAGGAGCAAAGGGTTTAATAAGAGAGATTGTAAAATTTGGTAGTCATTATGATCTTGATTACTTTTCTGAAGTTGAAAATGGATGGGAGTATAAAACTGGTTTCTTAAATGATGAATTACAAAGAGTTCATGACAACGATTATTATCAGGCTTTCTCATATTCTATAAAATCAAAAGTTCAAATTAAAGAATGGGAAAATACTGTTAGTTCTTTAAATCATACAGCAGGATTTAAAAAGTTTAGTGATCTACAAATCGAGTCTGACCAATTATCATCATCATCGAATAAATTATCTAATATCGATCCTTCAAAAAGTGTTGTTACAACTTTAGTTGATCTAATTGGTGTAGAAAGTATACACCGTGAATACAATTTTGATCTAGCAACTGAAAATTATTTGATTGGTTTAACAAAACCACTATCAGATGAAATAAACTTTAGTTCAAGATTAATCACTGACTTTGCAGAATCTGTTTCAAATAGAGTTGTTCAAATTGATGACTTTAGTAATATCTTTAATAACAACCCCAGAACAACTCGATATGCAGATGTGTATCGTAATAAACTATCTGATGGTAGAACTCAGATGTTCTTTGCGCTTGTTTCAGATAGATTGTTTACTGGTGAAAGACAAATAACAATCGTAAATACTCTCCATGATACAGGAAGAGGTCAAACCATGCTTAATCAGTATGGTGATATTGATACTGTTCTTGATTTAGGATCTTTCGATTATGTTATTGATGGTAATGAATCTGTTTTAAGATACTTCCCAAATAAATTCAAACTTAATAATTATAATGTTGTATTATGGTCTTATCAAATTGATGCTCAAAAATTAGGTATATCAACTGATACAGTATCATGTGGTAGCACGACCCTTCCAGCAGCACCTGCTAACCCTACAACAGGTCTTAATGGATCTTTAATAAGTATTGCCACAACTGCCGTTACAATCGCTGGAGGGGCAGCAGGGACGGTCTTCACGCTAGGTGGTATTGGAACAAATATATCCGGACACAGATCTGCAAAAGTATTAGTTAGTGTTGAAGCTGGTGGTGGAACTTTAAATGGTAGTGTTGAGTATGATCAAGTAAATCTAATACATGATGGGACTAATGTTGGATTCCAAGAGTTTGGTCAGTTAACTATTCACTCAGTCGATGCTTACTCGTCAACAGGTAATATAGGAACATACTTCCCATTCATGGATGGAGATGATCTTGTTCTTTCTTATACTCCAAATGCGGGTATGACAACTGCACATATTAATGCATTGGCGATTGGTATTGCAACAGAAGGTTATATTGGAATCGGATCATATGATTTCTCATATGCAGAGATGTCTGCACAATCAACTGGTATTTCATCTAGTGCAACACCAATACCTGTAGGTATTGCAAGTTACAGTAATGAATATGATGCTGCTTATTGCATTGTTCAAATTGCTGATGTATTAAATGGTAGTTATGAGTTAGCAGAAGTTGTTATGATTGATGACTTTGATGGATCAGATCCAGAAAACATCATGTTGACTGAATTTGGTAATGTAAAAGTTGGAACAGCATTTGCAGGATTAGGAACAATTAGTGCAAGAAGAACTGGATCCGATAGTGATATAACTGAATTAACGTTCGTTCCAAACGCTGGTATCGGAGTTTCAATTACTACATTCTTAAATGCATTAAGACCAGAGGAAAATAACACATTACTTCCAGCGGAGGCTACAAGAGAAGTTGGAGGAGAATCGGTTAAGGATTTACAAAATGCATCATTGGAAAGTGGTTTTGCAATTTATGAAGGAACAGATATTGCGATCAAGAGACAATTTGCTCTTGAGAATAATGGTAATCCAATATTCAAAAAACCATATGACGGTTCAAGTTCTCAAATAGTTGATTTAACAAACAATACAATTACTCTTCCTAATCACTTCTTTACAAGTGGTCAAAAAGTCAATTACTCACCGGGTGCTGGAACATCAATTGGTATCGATACTGCACCATTCAGTATGCCTGAATCTGTATTCATTATTAAAAAAGGTGAAGACAAAGTTCAACTCGCTTTAACAGCGCAAAATGCATTAAAAGAAATAGCACTACCAGTTGGATTATCAACAGTTGGTATTGGAACATCACATACATTTACAGCAATTGATCCTAATCAAAAGGTGTTAGTTGCAATTGATAATGCGATTCAATCACCTGTTGCAGGAACTTCTGTCACTACTACATTAGATAAGTCAACAACCATTGGAGATGATGTTATTCACTTCACTGGAATTACATCATTCTTTGGTGCAGACTATGTAAGGGTGGGAAGTGGAGTTACTGCAGAGATAATGAAAATTGTTTCTGTTGGGATAGGAACAACTAATGCAATAAAAGTAAGAAGAGGATGGTTAGGAACAACGATAAGGGCTAGAGAAAGTGGTGCATTAGTTGAGAAAATAAGAGGTAACTATAATATTATTGAGAATGAAATAAACTTTACTGAAGCACCTCCGGGAAAAAATCCAATTGGTTCAACTACAAATCCTCCTGACGAGAGAGACTTTGTTGGTATTACTACGTCATCTAGTTTCCAAGGTCGAGTCTTTACTCGTTCAGGTGTAAGAAATGGAACCGAAGAAACATACACAGATAATTATCTGTTTGATGATATAAGTCAAGGATTTAACGGACAAACAAAAGTATTTGATTTAACTCATAGTAATGGAACATCAATCACTGGTGTCTCAACAAACAATGCTTTAGTATTAATAAATGGTATCTTACAAGCTCCCGGTTCAAATGGAGACTTTACTCTATCACAACCTTCAGGAACACAATTAACTTGGACAGGTTCTGCTAGTTCAGTTGCAAGAGATCCTAACAATGCATCAATACCAGTTGGTGGTTTGATAGTTTCTGTTGGATCAACAAGAGGATTCGGATATCAACCATTAGTATCTGCTGGTGGAACAGTTGTTGTGTCATCTGCAGGAACCATATCATCAGTATCAATTGGTAATACTGGATCTGGTTATAGGGCAGGTATTCAAACAGTAGTTAACGTTGCAATTCAAACAGAAAGATTTAGTGGTTCTGGTGTTGTATCGATTGGAACTGCAGCAATTTCGGATGGTCATATCACTAGCGTGGCAATCACAACTGATAGAGTTTTCTATATTCCAAGAGATATAACAAACGTTGGTTACACATCTATCACAGGTCTCACAACTGTTACTACATCTTCAGCACATGGATTAATAGTTGGTAATGAAATAGTTCTTTCTGGAATCGCATTGACATGTGACTATGCACCTGCTGTAGGTGTTCAAAGCGCAATTTATCATAGTGCTTCAGGAATCATGACTGTAACTACAAGTAGTGCACATGGTTTATCAATTACTGGAAAGAGTAGTGATGTTTTATTGAATGATCTTGGTATGTCATCATCATCGAATGGAAGCACTCCAACTCATACTTTCCCAAGATCAGGAGATGATTCATTCTGTGGTGTCTCTGTTGCAGGTGTTGCTAGTGTCACTCAATTTAGTATTAACATAGGATCTGGAGTTACTCTCAGTAATTACATTAGCGGTGGAACAGTTCAACCTGTTTTAATATCACCTAGAGCAAATAATAATTCTGCAAGTAAACAAGATCCGGCATTTGATGGATCAACGGTTCTAAGAATTCTTAACTCAACTCAATTTGAAGTAAACACAGGTATATCAACAAGAGCTCATAATTATGCTAGATGTGGTAAAGTTAATCAACTCATGAAAGTTGTTATTGATAAACCACTTTCATACTCAGATATACCTCTCGTTTACAGTGGAAATTCACCCGGTGTTGGAGGAACAGAAGCAAGAGCAGATGTTGTTGTAAGTCAGGGATCAACAGTTGTTAATTTCAAAATATCAAATCTAGGATATGGATATGGTGTTAATCATATTTTAACTCTTCCAAGATCAAATGATACAAATTTCTCAGCAGTGGGTATTCCTACTACATCTAGTTTCACTCCTGCACAAGAGTTAGAAATAACAGTTAATGAGGTTGATAGTGATCAATTTACAGGATGGGCAGTTGGTCAAATACAAGTTCTTGACAATTTCTCAAACTTGTTTGATGGATCAAGGAGGACATTCCCAATTACAGTAAGTGGTGAGGCATTATCAATTCAATCAAGACCCGGATCACTTGTTAAAGTTGAAGATACATTATTTGTGTTTGTCAATGATATTTTACAAATACCCGGAGAATCATATTCATTCCCCGGCGGAGCAACAATCACATTTGATGAACCACCAAAAGCTGAAGATAGTTTAAAAATATTATTCTATAGAGGAACTGGTGGTGCTGATGTTGTTGATAGAGATGTGATTGCAACTGTAAAGGTTGGTGATACTTTAACACTAGGATATCATGAAGATTTAGATCAAAAGGATTGGTTGCAAGAAAATGAAAGAAGTGTTGTTGAAATAACATCATCTAATTCTGTTGACACAAACCCATATGATGGGCCAGGTGTTTTTGAGGATACAAGAGAAAAGAGACCGATTACTTGGACAAGACAAACTGAAGATCTCTTTATAGAAGGTAAATTAGTTGATAAGAGTCGTGAATTGTATGATGGAAGAATATTCCCATCAACTCATATGATTCAATCAGTTGGTGTGGGAACAACAGTTGTTTATGTAAGTAACTTAAGACCTTACTTTAATCCAAAGAATGAAAACTTAGTTTCTACAGATTTCCAAAAAGATATTGTCATCTTTAATAATGCCGAAAGAGTCGCAGCTGCTGCCACTGCAGTTGTCTCATCTGCTGGAACTATAACCTCTGTGGTTATATCTGATGGTGGTAAAGGATATGTGAGTGCTCCATCTGTAACGATTCAAAATCCGGTTGGATTGGGAACAACCTCTCGTGCAGAAGCAACCGCCACATTATCTGGTGGTTCTGTATCTGCCATTACTGTCGGAGTTCAATCTGGTATTGGTTACACAAGTGCCAATCCTCCAGTAGTTTTAATTGCAGCAGAACCAACTGTAATCGAATCTAATACAGTTGTATCATTCGCTGGTGATAGTGGAGTCATAAGTGGAGTTGGAACAACTACTATTGATAGTGTTTCAAATCCATGCATCATACTTGATCTAGTAATACCTTATGATTCTGACTTAAGAAATTCTAATATAACGCAAGGAACTACATCAGGAATAGTTACTTCTGGATTGCAAGTTAATGATTTCTTCGTTATTAAAAATTCAAATGTAGGAACTGCGATGTCATCATTAGATTATAATGATGGAAGTGTCGTTGGTATTGGATCAACTCGACTTGACAATGTTTATCGTGTCGCTGCTGTAAATTATGACCATGTTACAGATGCAGTTGGATTTGGACAGACCACAGTGACCCAAGTAACTGTAAGTGTTGCCAATACTTCAGGATTAGTTGGTTTAGCAAATAGTGAGTATTATGGTGATTATAGTTATGGTAAATTAATTTTATCAGAACGTAATGTATCTCGTGCTTATACAGTAAATACATCCGCTGGTATCGCTGGTATCGAAACTGGTGTGATTATAAACAGAAAGACTTCCTTAAAAGTAGGAAGTTATACCACATAAATAACTAAAAAAATAAATGGAATAATGTCTGCCATCATAACTGACCAGATAAGAATATTAAATGCGAAGAATTTTGTAGCTGGAGTGTCTTCATCATCTAATTCTTATTACACTTTTGTTGGTTTGACTGAGCCGACAAAAATTCAAGCAACATGGAATAATAATCCACCAGCACCAATTGATAATTTTAATAATCAAAATGATTATTATGATACTATGATTGGTTTAAAAAAAGTAACAGCAAGCGATGTTAAACAAGTAGTAAAAAAAAGTAGTTGGACATCTGGAACATCATACGATTATTACAGACCAGACTATAGTATTAGTAATCCTCCAAAACATGGACAAGGAACAGGATTATATAACGCAACATATTTTGTGATAAACAGTGATTTTAGAGTTTATATTTGTTTAGAAAATGGAACATCACCTGAAAATCCAGATGGCAAACCATCATTAGATGAACCAACATTTACTGATTTAGAACCTAAAGCTGCAGGATCTAGTGGTGACGGATATGTTTGGAAATATCTCTACACAATTAAACCATCTGAGTTAGTAAAATTTGATTCAACCGAGTATATGCCTGTGCCATCAAACTGGTCTACAGGAACTGATGACTCAGCAGTAAGAGATAATGCTGTTGATGGTGGTATAAAAGTTGTTGTGATACAAAATCGTGGCGTAGGATTAGGAACCGCGAATAGAACTTATACAAGAGTTCCAATTAAAGGAGATGGTAGCGGTGCAGAGTGCACTGTAACTGTCAATGCAGATCAGCAAATAGGATCTGTTGATATTACTAATCAAGGGTCTGGATATACTTTCGGAACCGTTGATATTGTTGCTGGTGGTCTACCAAGACCTGATTCATACCCTCAACTTGATGTGATAATTCCTCCACAAGGTGGTCATGGTAAGGACATCTATAAAGAATTGGGTGCATCTAATGCCTTAGTTTATTCTAGAATTGAAAATGATCCAGAAAATCCAGATTTCATAACTGGAAACGAAATATCAAGAGTTGGTATTATTGAGAATCCTCAAGCGTTTGGTTCATCTTCATTATTAAGTTTAGATAAAGCGAGTGCAGCATACGCTCTTCGTTTAACTGGAACAGGTTATAGTTCTGCTACGTTCACTGCAGATTCTATAATTACACAAACTACTGGAACAGGTGTGACTGCCATTGGAAAAGTTCTTGGATACGATCAAGTCACCGGTGTTTTAAAATATTGGCAAGATCGAACCATGGCAGGATTTACCACTGTTGGTGTAGGGACAACGGCACCAATACATGGTTTTAATTTAGATAGATTTACTGCTGATATTTCATCAGGAGGAAGTTTAAATATCGTTCCTAATGATGGGTCAAATACTCTTGCGATTCAAACATCATTTAGTGGTTTATCCACCTCAATAAATAATAAGACATACTATCTTGGTCAAACTTTTGTTAATGGTGTATCTAACCCAGAAGTTAAAAAATACTCTGGAAATATTATTTACGTTGATCATCGACCAGCTATCACTCGTTCTTCTAATCAAAAAGAAGATATCAAAGTTATATTGCAGTTCTAATAACTCATGGCTCAATCAACAAATCTAAATGTATCGCCATATTTTGACGATTTTAATGCAGATGACAACTATTATAAGGTTCTATTTAAACCGGGACTTCCAGTTCAGGCAAGAGAACTAACTGGTTTACAGTCAATATTGCAAGATCAAATATCAAAATTTGGTCAACATATATTTAAAGAAGGTGCTAAAGTAATTCCCGGAAATACATCGTATTTTAAGGATTATTTTTGTGTTGAAATTAATAATGAATATCTAGGTGTTACTGTAGAGTCATATATTGATCAATTAATAGGAAGGAAAATAGTTGGTTTAACCACCGGTGTCACAGCAGTTATAGTTAAAATATTAAAATCAAGCGATTCGGAAAGAAATAATTTAACTCTTTATATAAAGTATCATTCATCAAACGTAGAAAATAATTCAGGTGGTTTATTTGATAATGGTGAATTACTAGCAGCAGATGTTGATATAATTTCAGGGCCTGAAAATAGCACATTTATACCTAGTGGTGAAGCATTTGCATCCACTGTTTCTACAGATTCAACATCAACTGGTGCAGCTTATTCTATATCTGAAGGTGTATATTTTGTTAGAGGAACATTTGTAAATGTAAATTCAGAAACAATTTTATTAAGTCAATACTCAAATACTCCAACAGGAAGAATTGGTTTAAGAGTATTAGAGGAAACTGTAAATTCAGATGAGGATTCATCACTAACTGATAATTCAAAGGGATTTAATAACTTTGCTGCACCCGGTGCAGATAGATTAAAAATAAGTTGCTCTCTTTTCTTTAAAGGAATTGATGATTTAAATGATGATGATTTTGTAGAATTAGCATCAGTAAGAAACGGTGAATTAAGAACTAGACCAACAACCAGTCAATACAATATTCTTGGTGATGAATTAGCAAGAAGAACATTTGCTGAGTCTGGTGACTATACAGTAAAACCATATTCAATATCTGTAAAAGAATCTTTAAATGATGATATTGGAAATAATGGTGTCTTCTTTGATGGTCAATCAACTGATGAGGGATCTATTGCATCAGAAGAAACTGGACTATATCAAGTGTCTGCTGGTAGAGCATTTGTAAAAGGTTATGAAATAGAAAATATAGCATCAACTTATCTTGATTTTGAAAAACCAAGAACAGAAAAAACACTTGCTAACCAGAGAGTAAATTATAATACTGGTTCAACTATAAGATTAAACAATCAACAGGGTGCTCCAGAGGTTGGTATAGGTAACACTTTTGTTGTAAGTTTACGTGATAGTAGAGTAAATACATTAGCCACAGCAGATTCATCTATTGAAGGAAATGAGATTGGTGTTGCAAGAGTGTATGATTTTGCACTAGAGTCTGGATCATATAATACATCAAATTCAAAAATTAACGAATATGATATATCACTTTTTGATATTCAAACATTTACAACAGTAACTTTAAATCAAGCAATTAGTTTATCTACTCCTGCATTTATAGAAGGAAAATATAGTGGTGCAACAGGATTTTTAAGATCTTCAACATCAACTGATGCATTAACAATATATGACAAATCTGGTGAATTAGTTGTAAATGAACCACTAATTATAAATGGTATTGAGAATTCAAGAATTGCAGTTGCTTTAACATCATTTGGAATGTCAGATGTTAAATCATTATACGCTGGGCCAAAGTTAGGTAATGTTGGAGCAGGAAGAAGTTTTGTAGGAGATGTAATACAAAAAGATGAGTTTATTTTTGGCAATGCATTAATAAAAAGATCAGACCTTACTACTGGTTTAAGCACAATAACATCTTCAAATCCAGAGTTTCCGGGTAAACTGAAAAAAGGTAATTTATTGAAATTTGGACTAGGTAATAATGATCCAAATTTTGCAAAAGTAACTGTTGTTGGAACAAATGATATTACAGTATCTGGTGTTACTACTGTAACAGGTATTTGTGATGGTGGTTTGCCTGAAGGTTCAGATTCTCTTGATACCACACTTACAGATTTAACTTTAATAACATCACCTTTTGCCAAATCAAGTGATGATAATTTATTTACAGAGATGCCTAAAAAGAACATCTCAAATGTTGATTTGACCAGAGCATCGTTAACCATAAGAAAAACTTTTAACGTAACAATTAACAAAACAACAGATTCACTTGCCACAGCAGTTGATGCAGATACAAATGAAACCTTTTTACCATTTGATGAAGAGAGATATTGTTTAATAAGAAGAGTTGATGGAGTTACTGAAGTTCTAACATCTGATAAATTTACATTTACAAATGGTGGTGGAACTCTGCAGATAAACAACATTGGATCTGATCTTTCAGCAAACCAATCTGCAACCTTAATCGCAACACTCGTTAAAACAAATCCCAAATCAAAAGTAAAAAGAAAAGAAAGAATCAATACTTTAATAGTCGATAAATCTAGAGTTGCTGGTGCTGGTATAGGTGGCACTACTCTTAATGATGGTTTAACACATGGAAGTTTCCCATTTGGAACTCGTGTTCAAGATAAAAAAATATCATTAAACACACCTGATGTAATAGAGGTATTAGGAATATATGAATCAACAGATACATCTAATCCATCAAGTCCAAAAGTAATATTATCAGCGATTGATGGACAAACTGGTAGAACAGAAGATCTAATAGTTGGTGAAAAAATGAAAGGCACTCAATCAGGTGCTGTAGCGATATATGCTGAGAAATTATCTGACGCTCAAATTTCATTCGTTTACTTAAATGATAATAGATTCAAAACTGGCGAAACAATCAACTTCCAAGAGTCCAATGTAGGTGCGATTGCAAACACAATTGATGAACCTAGTAAAAATATATCTGCTAACTTTAGTTTCAATACTGGGCAGAAGAATACAATTTATGACCATGGATTTATTAGCAGAAAAGAGGATGCTAACCAACCAAGTAAAAAAATAAAAATATATTTTGAAAATGCATATTTTGAAGCAGCAGATGAGGGAGATATAACTACTGCAAATTCTTATAATGGATTAGACTATGGTAAAGATGTTCAATCTTTCAACGGTGTTCGTAATACAGATTTAATTGATATTAGACCTAGAGTTTCAAATTACTCAGTTTCTGAGAGTAGTCGTTCTCCATTAGAATTTTTTGGAAGAACATTTAATACGTCAGGAAACTCTGCTGCTAATGTATTGGCATCAGATGAATCTATCTTAACTGATTTTTCTTTCTATCTCGGTAGAATTGATAGAATATTTTTAACAAAATATGGTAAGTTAACTGTTCAAACTGGAACACCTGCTGAAAATCCAGATCAACCTGTTCCATTAGATGATTCTCTTGAAATAGCATCGGTTACACTACCACCATATCTTTATGATGTATCTCAAGCATCTCTATCTTTCTTAAAGCATAAGAGATATAGAATGCAAGATATTAGAAAACTTGAGACAAGGATAAGAAACTTAGAATACTATACTTCATTATCATTATTAGAAACAGCAACTTCTAATCTATTTGTTTCTGATGCAGATGGTTTAAATAAATTTAAATCAGGATTTTTTGTAGATAATTTTACAACTTTCTTAACTCAAGAAAGTAATATAAAAATAAAAAATAGTATTGATACTTACAATAAAGAAGCAAGACCATCTCATTATACTAACTCAATTGATTTAGTGGTTGGCCCAGTAGAAGGTGAAAATACAGTATCAAATGGTGCAGACCCAGAAGGAACAAATATTAAATTAACAGGAACTGCATTAACTCTTGATTACTCTGAAGTTGAATTTATCAATCAACCATTTGGAACAAGAACTGAAAGTGTTACTCCATTTTTACTTAATTTTTGGAAGGGTGCGATAGATCTTACTCCAGCATCTGATACTTGGGTTGACACAGTAAGACTTGAAGCAAAAGTCATAGAGGTTGAAGGAAACTTTGCTAAGACAATAAAAGAGGCAGAGAGAACTCAGGGTCTCGATCCTCAAACAGGATTGACTGAGATGATATGGCAAGGTTGGCAAACTGTTTGGACAGGAACTGAAAGAAATATAAGAACAAATACCCGAACAGAAGAAGTAGACAGAAATGTTGATGTGAATTCTCAACGTAGAATTGAAACCTCTACTCTTAATACAATTCAAGATACCTTTACTGATAATTTCAGAGTTGGAACATCTACAAGACAAGGTTCACGAGAGTTAATTACTGAAACATATGATCAAGAATCTCTTGGTGATAGAACAATCAGTAAGGAAGTTATACCTATAATGAGATCAAGAAATATCGCATTTGAGGGTAAAGGATTTAAACCACAAACAAGAGTTTACGGATTCTTTGATGGAGTCAATGTGACTAAACATTGTGTTCCAAAACTTCTTGAAATAAACATGAAGTCTGGTGTATTCCAAGTAGGTGAAACAGTAACAGGAACTGTAACTGATGGTGGAATTAATTCAGCTAGAATAACATTTAGAGTTGCAGTATCGAACCATAAAGAAGGCCCTTATAATTCTCCAACAAGAGTATATGCAACAAGTCCATATACATCTACCACTGGAGCAACACAGTTAGAGACATACTCAGGTGCTGCTGGTTCAGTTCAATTATCAGGATCTGGAAGTGTAGCGATTATTCCATCTACTTATTCCTCAACATCAACAATATTAAATATTGATATAATTTCCCTTTCAGAGCAAGCACAAGGTGCTTATTTTGGACAAGTTACCACTGACATGGTATTGAAGGGTAATACTTCAGGAGCTGAAGCGGTTATTACTGATGTAAGATTAATCTCTGATTTCTCTGCTTCCGTCTTTGGTAGTTTCTTTATACCAGATCCAAATATACCAGTAAATAGTAGATTTGAAACAGGAAAGAGGGAATTTAGATTAACTGATAGTCAGACAAATGACATTGATTCTTCAACAACAGTTGGTAGTGATGTATTTGAAGCGACAGGAACTCTTGAAACTGTTCAGGAAAATATCCTTTCTGTTAGAAATGCAAAACGTGAAACACTTACTTCCACTCAGGATAGACCAGCAAGACAATTTATTGGAACTGATGTCAACACTGAAATTATTGGAACTCAACCATTAAGAAGAGTAGAAGAATTTGATCAAGACGATCCATTAGCACAATCATTCTTTGTAAGTGAAAATAGTGGTGTTTATATTACAAGTTGTGAGGTTTACTTCTCGGCAGTTGATGATAATAACGTTCCTGTTCAATTAGATATAAGAACTTTAAAATTAGGAGTTCCATCTCAAGAAGTTCTTCCATATTCACAAATATTACTTGATCCAGATCAAATTACAACATCATCAAACGGATCAGTTGCAACTAAATTTACATTTAAATCACCAGTTTATTTGTCACCTGCAACTGAATATGCAATTTGCATGTTATCTGCATCAGCTAAATACAGAGTTTTCATATCAAGGATTGGTGAAAATGATTTAATTACAGATGAATTTGTATCAAATCAACCTACATTAGGATCATTATTCAAATCTCAAAATGCATCAACATGGGAACCAAGTCAATGGGAAGATTTAAAGTTTAAATTAAATAGAGCACAATTTGTTACATCAGGATCTGCTGAAATTTATAGTCCAATACTTGGTGAAGGTAATGCTCAAATTCCTAAATTATTACCAGATTCTCTTAGATTGAACTCTAAGAAAATAAGAGTTGGTATATCATCAGCTTTTGCTGCTGGTATACATCCTACATTAGGAAATACAATTTACCAAACTGTGTCTAATGCAACTGGTGATTTTGTAGGAAGTGCTGGTATTGCAACAGGTGATTTAGGAGTAATAAGAGCAGGATTGGGATACACTCCAGCTTCTGGAAATCGTGGTCTAATAGGTATCGCTTTAACCACTATCACAGGTAGTGGTAGAAACGCAACTGCAAATGTTCACTTTGATGGCGGAGTTGCTGTTGCAGCGACGATTTCAAATGGTGGAATTGGATATCAAGTTGGTGATATTGTAGGTATCTCAACCAATCTTGGTATTAATGCAAGATTATCAGTGGCATCTATCGGAAATACAAGTGAACTTATACTTGAGAATATTCAAGGTGAATTTGCAACTGGAGCTGGATCAACATTAATGTATGGAAATACACTTGGTAATGCAGGATTTGGTAGTGCAATCACAGGTAATGGTGGAGAGATTGGTGCATTTATTCCTGCGGGAACAATATCAACTATAACTGATGGTTTACACATTATAGTTAATCACAAAAACCATGGAATGTATCACGAACAGAATAGAGTGATTATATCTGGAGTTGAAAGTGATATATTACCATCTAAATTATCTGTTGATTACGCAATAGATTCTACAGATGATATAACTGTTGACAGTTCAACTGTGTATGGTAATTTTGAAAATGTTGGTGTTGCATCTACTAATCCCGGATATGTTAAGATTGGAAATGAAATTATTAGATATGAAGGTGTATCTGGTAATACATTAACTGGTATTACAAGGCAACAAGATTCAACTCTTGCTGCAAATTACACATCAGGATTATTAGTTGAAAAATATGAATTGAATGGCGTATCTTTACGTAGAATAAATCAAACTCATAATCTAGCAGATGTCACTGATTCAAATCCAATAACATTTGACTCGTATAAAATTAAATTGGATATGGGTTCAAATGGAATTGGTAGAACAAGCGTTACAACTTCAGATTTCCCACCAAGATTATTCTTAAGTGGAACAAAATCATCCGGTGGTTCAAATATACGTGCAACACAAAACATGCCATTTGAAGTCATCACACCTATGGTTCAGAATGTTACTGTTCCCGGAACTTCTCTCAGTGCTAACTTGAGAACTGTAAGTGGAACAAGTGTGAATACAGGGTCTGGTCAAGGATCAGATACACCATTTATTGTTCAACCAACAGAAAGTATCGCTTTAAATCAAATCAATTATTTGAATTCACCTAGAATAATTGCATCAAGAGTAAATGAAATTAACAATGCAACCATAACAGTATTACCGGGAGATCGGTCATTAAATATGACACTTGATCTATCAACCACTGATAGTCGTATATCTCCTTTTGTAGATACTGAAAGAATGAATACAATTCTTACATCAAATAGAGTTGATAAATTAATTACTAACTTTACTGAAGATAGTCGAGTCGATACTCTTACTGAAGATCCATCATCATTCTTGTATATTTCAAAAGAAAATACATTAGAAACATCTGCTACATCAATCAAGATTATACTTGATGCACATATTAATGAATATAATGATATAAGAGCGTTCTTCTCAATTAGCGAGAATCAGGGGTCAGAACCGATATTCATACCGTTCCCCGGTTTTGATAATTTAAATGAAAGAGGACAGGTGGTTGCACTTGATAAGAGTGATGGAAGACCAGATTCAAAAGTATCATTATCAGATGCTAGTGGATTTGCATCTGAAGAATTACAATATAAAGAGTATACATTCAGTATTACAGATCTACCCTCATTTAAATCATTTAGAATAAAATTATTAGGATCATCAACCAATCAAGCTTATGTTCCTAGATTCAGAAGTTTGAAGGTGATCGCTTTAGCATAATGAGTTTTATTAAAGTAAAAGATAATGAGCATTTAGTTAGAGATACTAATTCAAATTGCATCATTAATACAAACAAGTCTGAGTATGAGGAGTATCTATCTCGTCGTAAACTCAAACAGTCTGAAAAAAATAAAATTGAAAATCTTGAAAAAGATGTATCTACTTTAAAAAATGATATTGGTGAAATAAAAGATCTCTTAAGGAGTTTAGTAAATGGCAACTAAAAAGATAACATTTGATCCAGAGGCAGGAGTTGCATATCCATGCGATTTGATATTAAATGTTGGTGCAGATTTTAGTGCATCATTTCAAGTTGTTGATACTTCAAACACTGGTTTTAATTTTTCCACCACCAATTCAGTTGGTCTTGGGACAACGACTGGATGGACAGGATCATCTCAAATGACAAAGAGTGTTGCAGTTGGATCAACTGCTTTTCCTGATGCGACATTTAGTGTTGGAATTGATACTACTGCATCAGTTGGTTATGGATTTACAATATCATTAGGTTCAACTGCGACGAGAAGTATAAAGGCTGGAAGATATGTATATGATGTTTTAGTCGGTTCAGGATCGACTGTGTATAGAATTGTAGACGGTAACATCATCGTAAGAGGTGGTGTATCTTCCGCACCATAAATATTGATAGAGGTATTGTGTAATGGCTCAACCAACGAGTAGATCAACATTAATCGATTATTGCAAAAGGCAACTGGGTGCCCCAGTGCTTGAAATTAATGTTGCGGACGAACAAGTTGAAGACTTGTTAGATGATGCTCTTCAATTTTATCAGGAGAGACATTATGATGGTGTCATACAGACATACTTAAAGTATCAAATAAGACAAGTAGATGTAGATAGAGCAAGAGGTAGAAATGGAAATGACCCAGTAGGAATAGTTACAACATCAACGTCTACATCGATTGTTGGTGTAACAACTACTTTTACCTTTGAAGAGGATAGTAATTATCTTGAGATGCCATCTTCAGTTATTGGAGTAAATAAACTTTTTCACTTTGATGGATCTAACACAGTTACCAATAATATGTTCAGTGTTAAGTATCAATTGTTTTTAAATGATGTTGCATTTAATTTAGGATATGCTGGCATATTGAACTATGCAATGACAAAAAGGTATCTTGAAGATATTAATTTTGCCCTTACAACAGAAAAACAAATAAGGTTTAATCAAAGACAAGATCGTTTATATATGGATATAGATTTTGCAAGTGTTGATGTTGGTGATTTTATTATCATTGATTGTTTTAGAATAATTGATCCGGATGATTTTACTGGTGTTTACAATGATTACTTTTTAAAAAGATATTTGACAGCGTTAATGAAAAGGCAGTGGGGTCAAAACCTTATTAAGTTTCAAGGTGTTAAATTACCCGGTGGTATAGAATTGAATGGAAGACAAATATATGATGATGGTCAAAGAGAACTTGATGTCATAAGAGAGCAAATGTCAAATACTTACGAACTTCCTCCATTAGATTTTATAGGTTAATGATATGGTGCTCAATCCGTTTTTTCAACAAGGATCTAAAGGCGAACAAAATTTAGTTCAATCATTAATTAATGAGCAACTACAAATGTATGGAGTGAATGTTCACTACATGCCACGAAAGTATGCGAAAACAAATACAATCATTAAAGAAGTAATAGAATCAAAGTTTGATGATGCGTATCCTATTGAGGCTTACGTTGAGTCTTTTGACGGTTATGGTGACAATCCCACCTTGCTTTCTAAATTTGGAATACAGCAAACTAATGAATTAACATTAACTATTTCAAGAGAGAGATTTGAAACGTATATATCCCCTTTAATAAAAAATGAAGAAAATATCAAACTATCAACAAGACCAAAAGAGGGTGATTTAATTTATTTTCCTCTAGGTGATCGATTATTTGAGATTAAATATGTAGAACATGAGCAACCTTTTTATCAATTACGTGATACTTATGTTTATACTCTTCGTTGCGAACTCTTCCGTTATGAGGATGAAGTCATCGATACTGGAGTTGGTGAGATAGATGATACACTTGCTGCAACAGAGGGTGTTGATGGTGAAGATTTTATCATAGGTGGAACACAAGTTTTAACATTAGTCGGAACAGCATCAAGTGCATCTGCGGTAACTACTGTAGTGAACGGTGGTATTCAATTTATTGATATAACAAATCGTGGTAGAAATTATTTGTTTGCACCTAGAGTTGCTATTTCTTCAGCACCTACTGGTGGTGTGACAGGTATTGCGACTGCTAATTTAAGAAGTGGTATCGTTGTTTGCACGGGTGCAGCAGAGGCATCAAATTTAAAAGCATCAGTCGTTCAAACAATAAATCTAGTAAATCCCGGATCAGGATATACAACTGGGCCTGATATACAAATATTTGGTGGTGATGGTGTAGGTGCTGCTGCAACTGCTGGAATGGCAAATGGAACTATTGGTATTGTAACTATAACAGGTGGTGGTTCCGGATATACAACAACACCAACAATTACTTTCACAGGACTATCAACAGTATCTGCTGCTGCAACTGCGATCGTATCAACTGCAGGAACCATAAGTGCAATTCATATAACAAATGCTGGTGCTGGATACTCAACACCTCCAACAATTGCAATTGATCCTCCTGCTGCAAATGATGCATCTGGTAATTTCCAGTTTAATGAGATAATCACAGGTGGAACAAGTGGAGCAACCGCAAGAGTAAGAAAATGGAATTCTGTGACAAGTGAATTAGATATATCAAATGTAGAAGGGACGTTCCAAAGAAAAGAAACAGTCACTGGTGGAACTTCAGGTGCAGTTCATACAATTCGACTTATAGATCTTACAAACTTTGATGATGGGTTTGGTGATAATGATGACTTTGAAACTGAAGCAGATGCGATTATCGACTTCTCTGAGGGCAATCCTTTTGGGCAACCATAAATAATATCGTATAGGTGCAAAAATGTTTGAGTATTTTTACAACGAAATATTAAGAAAAACAATTATTTCATTTGGAACGTTGTTTAATGATCTCTCCATTAAACATACAGATTCTGATGGAAATAAATCAGTAACAAAAGTTCCATTGGCATACGGGCCAATTCAAAAATTTCTAGCGAGATTGGAACAAGCACCAGATTTAAATAAGTCAACAGCAATGACATTACCAAGAATGTCATTTGAATTTAATGGACTTACTTATGATTCAAGTAGAAAAGTTACAACAACACAACAACTTACTGTTAAAGATCCAAATACTGATACAGTAACTAAAAAAGTTTTCATGCCTGTCCCCTACAATATGGCATTTGAACTTAACGTAATGACAAAACTAAATGATGATGCACTTCAGATTGTTGAGCAAATACTTCCATTCTTTCAACCATCATATAACGTTACAGTCAATCTTCTTTCTGAAATAAATGAAAAAAGAGATATACCTGTTGTTTTAGAGAGTGTTACATTTCAAGATGAATATGAAGGAGATTATACTTCAAGAAGAGTTTTATATTACACACTAAGATTCACAGCAAAAACTTACTTGTTTGGCCCTGTTACAACAGCGACTGCAGATATCATTAAATCTACATCCATCCGTTATCTTGCTGGTGGAGCACGAAGTCTTGAGAGAGATATTACTTACTCAGTTACACCGAGAGCAATTAAAGATTATACTGGCGATGTAATAACAAATCTTGCAGAAGATATAGACGGAGTTCAAACAACATTTAAGGTTGATAATACCACCAATCTAAAGACAGACTTTTATGTTGTTATAGATAATGAAGAGATGTTTGTAAAATCTATCTCCACCTCATCAAGCAAAATCACTGTTAGAAGAGGTCAAGATAAAACTTTACCCACATCACATGTTAGAGGTAGTGACATTTTAGGCATTGATTATACTCAAAATGCAGAAGGTGTTGGTGTCGATAGCGCAATTATCCCGATGGGAGATGACTTTGGATTTACTGGAATCAGCACATGAAAACCTCGAAATTTGACAACTTAAATGATGCATTTAACGTAGAGTCAATATCTCCAGACAAGATAATTCAATCGACAGAAGATACGCAGATAATTAAAAAAGATGTATTAGATAGTGTTAACGAAGATATAAAAAAAGATTACAAATATACAAGAGGTCAGTTATATTCTATAATCGAAAAGGGACAGGAGGCTATTAATGGAATACTTGAGTTAGCGCAAGAAAGTGAGATGCCAAGAGCGTATGAAGTTGCAGGACAATTAATCAAAAACGTATCTGATGCAACAGATAAATTAATGGATCTTCAGAAAAAACTCAAGGATGTGAATAAAGAAGAGGAACAGAAGGGGCCATCGACAGTCAATAACGCTTTGTTTGTTGGATCAACATCAGAGTTATCTAAACTGTTAAAGTCTGAAATCGATAAGGGTAATAAATAAATCAGGGAGAGGAATCCCGAAGTAATATTTACTCATACAATGTCGGATAAACTACCGTCAATAGAAGATTTCACCATTGTTGGTGATCTTCCATCAGTTGACGACTTAATAACTGAAGAAAAATTACCCTCATTGGACGAGTTCATTGAGAAAGAGGACGAAGATGAAGTAGAAGATACTGCACCGTGTTCTATAGAAGAGAATATAACAGAGAAAGAAAAACAAGATTTAACAGAGATTTTACGTCTTATAAATGACGTAAGAAAAGATATTCCTGAGATTCCAGAGATAAAATCTTATGATGAAGAATTACAAAAGATATCAGAAAATATAGAAGAAGTCAGATCAGAGATTCCTGAAATTCCTGAAGTTAAATATTATGACAATGAGATAGAAACTGTTCACAAATTACTTGATGATTTAAAAGAAGAGATAAATCGAAACGCTGCCGATATACCTGAAATTAAATATTATGATGAGCAGATTAATGAATTAGATGAAAAAATAAAAAATCTGCCAGAGATAAAACATTATGACAGTGATTTAACTTCTTTGAAAGAAGATATCATTGCAGTTAAAGAATCTATACCAGTATTTCCTAAATGGGTAAATGAAGTTAATGAAGTCCCTGATTTTTCATGGATTGGAAAAACATTTAGTGTCATTGATGATGATTTTGTAAAAGTAAATGATGGAATGGATTCGATAAAAAATCGAATCAATAGAGAAGTTCAAGAAATTGCGGAAACATTTGAAGTTAAGGAATTTGAAAATAAAATAGAAGTAGAAAAAATTACAAAAAATTTAAAAGAGACTAAAGATAAAATTTTCAAAGAACTAAGAGAAGCGGCTTTAAAGATATGGGATCACCATCACGAATTTAAAGATGATGATCGTAAATTAAAAAAACAAATACTTAGTCATTATAATGCTTTAAAACAGAAAGTAGATAGTGAAGTTAAAGAATTTAATCGTAAAAATTTAGAAACAAAAGATTTATCAAAAGGATACTTTGATACATTAGCAGAAGAAATATCTAATCTTCCCATTCCAAAATATTATGATGATAATATTAAAAATATAGAAAAAGATGTTATTAAATTAAATAATCATCATGATTATAATACAACTAATATAACAGAGTTATATAAAATAGTTGAAGAATTAAAAGAAAAACAAGAGATATTAAAAGAGGAAGTAAATACTAGACCTATTCAGCCAGATCCAAGTGAAGATAATGCAGATCCTCTTACACCAACCAATCAAAATTTTGCAACTCATGAAGATTTAGCAGAACATTATAAACTGTTCGTAAACAGAATCCAACAACAATTATATACGATTGGTGGTGGTGGTGCAGGATTTATAAAAGATTTAGATGATGTTACTTTTGATAGTGGAATAGGCACAAATAAATTATTAATTTATAATGGAAATAAATGGGTTGGTATTGCCAGCACAGCTTTAATAGGAAATATATCTGAAGTATCAGGTAATTTTAACGTTGCAGGAAACATAACTGGAACAGCAGCCACATTTACTGGAAACGTTACGGTTGGTGGAACTATCACATATGATGATGTAACATTTTTAGATTCGGTAGGAGTTGCAACTGCTAGAAGTGGTTTAGATGTTGGTGGTGGAAGTATCACTCCGATTATATCAATTCAAGCAGCAACTGATACAACTACAACCACATCAGTATCTACAATTGATAGTTTCAGCAAATCAACGTTTAGATCAGCTCAATATCAAATACAAATAACACAGGGATCTAATTATCATGTTACAACTTTGAATGTTTTACATGACGGGTCAACAGTGTTTTTAAATGAGTTTGGAACGATAAGGACAGGTGCATCTCTTGCATCTTTTGATGCTGATATTAGTTCTGATAATGTAAGAGTTAGAGCAACTCCAACTACGGATTCATCCACTGTTTTTAAATTAACAAAAACCCTAACTAGAGTATGAAGACTTTTAAGGAATTCTTACAAGAGCAACCAACAATGTCGGGGGGAAATCCTCAAGCATATAGTCAGGATGCTGATGATAGTGGCCCTGTTGCCGGTCATGATAAAAGACTATTTCCTCAAGATATAGATCTTTTAGATCAAGGATTCCAAACTGCTGCAGAGACTGGAGAAAATCGTTATAACACATTTTCAAATGTGTATCCAGTTATGAGAGTATCGCTTTCAAATAATCAAGGTGATGGGCCTTCAATAGATAGTATGGTTGCAGCATCAAAGAAATTTGTTAATATAGAGGCAGCAAAAACTGCAGAAAGAATTAAAAAAACCTATCAACAATTCATGGGATACAGATGAAAAGTTTAGATCGTTTTATAGAAGAGGCAGCAAAAAGTGTCTCTCCAAAAAAATGTCCACCCGGATCATATTATTGTTTTGATGAGAAAAAATGCAAAAAAATACCCGGAGGATACCACGTTGGTAGAGGTGGGTTTTTAGAACCTGACTCTAAAAAGAAAAATGGAAATGGAGGTAACGGTAATGGAAACGGAAATGGCAATGGAAATGGCAACGGAAATGGATCTGGAAATGGTAATGGCTCTGGTAATGGTGGGAACGGCGGCTCTGGTAATGGTGGGGGTGGCGGCGGTGGAATTGGCGAGGAGGTAGTAAACTTACCACTTCATGTTATAATTCCAAAATCTCAAGTTGAATTTAATCTAGGACTCATGTTTAAAGAGAGTTTAGATCAAGATACGGGAATGTTGTTCATATTTAAAGAGAATGGTGAAAAATATTTTCATATGAAAAATACAGTCATTCCTTTAGATGTTGCTTTTATTGACGAGCAAGGTTATGTTGCTAATATCAAAGAATTATATCCTTTAAAAACAACTGTAATTCCATCAGAATGTAATGCCAGATATGCTCTTGAAGTTAATCGTGGTTGGTTTGAAAGAAATAATGTGAAAATAGGGGATAAAGTTTTAGATATATAATATATCGATCATGTATTTGAATGGAAAGTAAGAAAGGACTGCTAAAGTGGTTCGCTCTTGGTGTTGGCACTTTATTGGGCGTATCACATTTTAGTATGATTGGTTTACTGGCAAATCGAAAAACTTTGCCGGAGATTAATTTACCTGTAGGCCCATATACTTCATATGAAGTAAGAGCAGGGCATGAAGGTTATGAAATAAAATATCGGGCAAATGATCCGAAAGTATTAACAGTAGAGAAAGATATAAACAGAAAAGGTGGTTTTCTTGGTTTAGGAAATAACAAAACAATTGTAAAAGAACAATTTGTTATGAGTTCTAGTGGAGGATATAAACAGGAAAAGAAGCTTAGTGCAGCGCAAGTCGAATGTATCAAAGCAGCAGGAGGAGGAGAGCAAACGGGAAGACTTGTCGGGGGCAGTGTTGGCACTGTTGTTGCTAAGCCTCTTGCCTCTGTCCCCATTGTTGGTTGGGTTCTTGCTGGTGCTGCGACAATGATGGGAATGAATGAAGGTGCTGAGATAGGTGGAAATATGGCACAAGATTTGTCAGATGCATGCCAAGAAGAAAACCTAACTAAATAATAACACGATAACTCGTAAACATGACACCATCTCAAATTTCAGCATTAGAACATTGTGGTATCAAAGTTGAAGATGCCACTGGAGACATTAAGTTTCGTGAATTCGAGTTCATTGATATAATTAAAACAGAACCACTTAAATCACCAAAATCTAATATTCAATACACAGAATATCAAGAAGCAACAAAGCTTCCAGATTATAATAAAGTAGGAAATATAATAGACGTATACTTAGCATGGAGAGGATCAAGTTACATGATCAAAATGTTCTTCCCATCAGTCAAAAAACCATCCCGTAGAGAAGTCCAGATACAGATGCAGAAAGTGTATCCCGGTGCTAAACTCTATAATTATCAGATATCCAATCATGACCCCGGAGCACCAATCCTCCAGACAACAAGAGGATAACAAGAATTTAAAGAAGAAAATAGAAAATTTACAAAAAGTTTTAGAGTTACAACAAAAAACAATTGATCACGACAAAAAATTTATGATTTAAAAAATGCCTACAGTTGAAAATATTTATCTTGGCAATCCTAATTTAAAGAAAGCCAATACACCAATTGAATTTACACAAGAACAGGTATTAGAGTTTGTGGCATGTCGTCATGATCCTGTCTATTTTGCACAAAAATATATAAAGATAGTCACATTGGATCATGGATTGCAACCATTTGCAATGTATGATTTTCAAAAAAAATTAATTGAGAATTTCCATGAAAACCGTTTTAACATCTGTAAGATGCCTCGGCAGACGGGTAAATCTACAACAGTTGTATCTTATCTCCTACATTATGCAGTATTTAATGATAATGTTAATATTGCAATACTCGCTAACAAAGCCTCCACTGCAAGGGATCTTTTAGGTAGATTGCAATTAGCATATGAAAATTTACCCAAGTGGATGCAGCAAGGTATTCTTGCTTGGAACAAAGGTTCATTAGAATTAGAAAACGGATCAAAAATATTAGCAGCATCCACATCAGCATCAGCAGTTCGTGGAGGATCTTATAACGTCATATTCTTAGACGAATTTGCTTTCATTCCAAATCATATTGCAGATCAGTTCTTTGCATCTGTATATCCTACAATATCATCTGGACAAAGCACAAAAGTTATAATAGTATCCACGCCACATGGTATGAATCATTTCTACCGTATGTGGCATGATGCTGAACGTTCAAAAAATGAATATGTTCCTACAGATGTTCATTGGTCGGAAGTTCCGGGTCGAGATGAAAAATGGAGAGAACAAACAATTGCAAACACATCTGAAGCTCAATTTAAAGTTGAGTTTGAATGTGAATTTCTTGGATCAGTTGATACTTTGATTGCCCCAAGTAAATTAAGAAGTTTGGTATATGAGAATCCAATAAAAAGAAATGCTGGATTGGACGTATATGAAGATCCTGCTGTAAAGCATGATTATGTTTGCACAGTTGACGTTGCTCGTGGAGTTGGAAATGATTACTCTGCGTTTGTAGTAATTGATATTACAACTTTCCCTCATAAGGTTGTGGCAAAATATCGAAACAACGAAATAAAACCAATGCTGTTTCCCTCAATAATATATGAAGTATGCAAAAGTTATAACAATGCCTTTATATTATGCGAGGTGAATGATATTGGTGATCAAGTTGCATCAATTCTCAATTTCGATATGGAATATGAAAATCTCTTGATGTGTTCAATGAGAGGTCGCGCTGGTCAAATTGTTGGGCAAGGTTTTTCTGGAAAGAAAACTCAACTTGGTGTAAAAATGTCTAAGACCGTCAAGAAAGTTGGATCGTTAAACCTAAAAACAATTGTTGAAGCAGATAAACTGATATTTTGTGATTATGAAATATTAAGCGAACTTACAACATTCATACAAAAAAGTAATTCATTTGAAGCAGAGGAAGGATGTAATGATGACCTTGCCATGTGTCTCGTCATATATGCATGGTTAGTTCAGTGTGATTATTTTAAAGAACTTACTGATCAAGATGTCAGAAAAAGATTATATGAGGAGCAAAAAAATCAAATAGAACAAGACATGGCTCCCTTTGGTTTCATGGACGATGGACTTGGCGAAGATACGTTCATTGATTCTGACGGTGATCGTTGGAATAAAGCTGACGAATATGGAGACCGATCTTTTATGTGGGAGTATCGATGATTTATTTTTTACTTACAAGCGCAAGCTTTTTTAACTTTTTATTTTACATTTTTGCGATAGGATTTGTCATTGCATTGATATTAGAGCAAATTGTAAGAAGAGGTGGTAACGATCTAGATATTTTAATTGTTACAACTAATAGAAAATTTTGTTGGCGACAAGCTTGGCTTGTAAATATTCTTTGGTTTTTATGCAATATTCTACTGTATCTTTCAACAAGAGCAGCAGCACCAGTTGGTTCAGATATTATCTGGAGAGGTGAATTGTAAAGAAAAACATTATAAAGAGAATATTAAACTTGTAAATAATAAAGAACAAAGGTAGACTGAGTGGATTGGGATAAAGAAGTAAAATTATCTGAAATGGAGAGTATGATTACTGTTTACGAAAAACACATCGAACATTTAGAAAAAGAAAACGTTGAACTTAAGGACGAAGTTCTTTTTTTAAAAAAACAACTTGAATACAAGACAATGGGAAAACCAACACATGAGGTGAATAATGAGTGGTGATGTAGGTTTATCAGGAGATGACACGATCGTTTTCTATAGTAAAAAAATGACTGAAGCAAAAATGATTGTTTTAGCACACAAAGGAATTAAATTAAATTATGACTCTAAATATGATATTAATAATGTAAAGTCATTAAAGAATAAATAATTTCTAGGTAAAACTGAGAACTCGGAGAAAAACATGGCGACTCCTCAATTATCTCCCGGCGTATTGGTCAGAGAGGTTGATTTAACAGTAGGAAGAGCAGATAATGTATTAGACAATATCGGCGCAATAGCGGGCCCATTTCGTCTTGGCCCAATTGATGAACCCATTCAAGTATCAAATGAAGAGGAGTTAATCAAAAATTTTGGTAAACCACTTTCAACTGATAGGCAGTATGAATATTGGATGAGTGCAGCATCATTCTTATCATATGGTGGTGTATTAAAGGTAGTAAGAGCAGACGATGATGACTTAGGTAATGCTAACGCTGGTGTTGGTATTGCATCTACAACTGTCATTGGTGGATCAGGTGGTTTAAAAATAGAAAACTATGATGATTATCAGCAAAATCATGTTGCCGATACAAGTTTCTATTATGCTGCTAAAACTCCGGGTTCTTATGCTAACGGATTAAAGGTTTGTCAGATCGATGATCAAGCAGATCAAATAATCGGAATCAATACAACAAGTTTAGAAGATTACGGTGCAACAATTGGTGTCGGTGTCACAGCAGCATTAACTAATGTTGTCATACCGGGTGCAGGATCAACTGCAACATTCACTGGACATCTGAAAGGAATCATTACAGGTGTGGCAACAGATGCTACAAATGGTGATTCAAAAATTGATGTTAAGATTACTGCAAGAGTATCAAGTGCCGGAACAGAATTTAAAATAGATTATGCACAAAATTCACTAACCAACTCATTTAAAACAGTAACTGAAGGTGGTGGAGCAGGAATTGCAGCAACAACTGTATTCTTTGTGAATAGTTCAGGTATTAACACTGGTGCACCGAACGCACCAATCACAGCTGCATCTGCAGAAATTGTAACAGCAGTAGATTGGTATGATCAACAAACTCTAGGATTAGAAAACTCAACTATTTTCTGGAAAACACTTGCACCTAGACCAGTATCTAATAAGTATACACTTGATAGAAATGGTAAGAACGATGGTATTCACGTTGCAGTCATTGATGATGCTGGAACAATAAGTGGTGTTCAAGGTAATGTTCTTGAGAAACATCTTAACTTATCTAAAGCACATGATGCCATCTCGAATGTAAATTCTCCAGAAAAAATTTACTATAAGCAATATCTTGCAGATAGATCAGAAAATCTTTATGCTGGATTTAATCCATCACAATCACAAGATGCTTTCCATAAAACTGCTGCTGGATCATTCCAAGAACCAAGAGCAACAGGATTCTCAACAGGATTTGTTGCAAATACAACTGCTCAAGGTTTGTGGAGTCAAAATGCTCAGAATAATACATTCGCAGCCATAGGTAATGTAACTTACAACCTTGGTGGTGGAACAGATTACACTAGCGTTTCTGGTGCAATTCCTGCTCCCGGAGCAAATGGTGGAATGACTGCTACGCTCTCTGATCTTAAAACAGCGTATGACACACTTTCAAATAAAGATGAACAGGCAGTTGATTTTATAATCATGGGGCCTGGTCTTGGATCTAGAGATTTATCTCAAGCAAAAGCAAATCATGTAATCTCAATTGCAAATGCAAGAAAGGATTGTATTGCTACTGTTGGGCCACATAGAGATGATCTTGTTAACATATCCAACACAACAACACAAACAAATAATTTAATACAATATTTCAGTCCATTAACCTCATCATCATATTGTGTGTTTGATAGTGGTTACAAATATATGTTTGATAGATTCAATAATGAATTTAGATTCATTCCTGCTAATGGAGACACTGCCGGATTGATGGTTCGCACAGCGGTCACTTCATTCCCATGGTTCTCACCTGCTGGTGAACAAAGAGGTGTGTTGAATAATGCTATTAAATTAGCATATAACCCAACCAAAGCACAGAGAGATATACTTTATCCTCAAAGGGTTAACTCTTACATAACCAAACCGGGAATCGGAACATTATTATTTGGTGATAAAACTGGATTGTCATTTGCATCTGCATTCGACAGAATCAATGTTCGTCGTTTATTCCTCACTGTGGAACAAGCACTTGAAAGTGCTGCTGAAGCACAACTCTTTGAGTTGAATGATGAACTAACAAGAGCAAACTTTAGAAATATTGTTGAACCGTTCTTGAGAGATGTTGAAGCAAAACGAGGAATATCAGGATTCCTAGTTATTTGTGATACATCAAACAACACTCCTGATGTTATTGATAATAATGAATTCAGGGCTGACATCTTCCTGAAACCAGCAAGATCAATCAACTTCATCACACTAACATTCGTTGCCACTAGAACTGGAGTTAGTTTTGAAGAAGTCGCAGGTCGAGTTTAATTGAATAAATAACTAAAGGAGATTAACAACTATGGCAACAACTAGAGAAAACAAAACCATTTCTCAATTTAAATCTCAATTAATTGGTGGTGGAGCAAGACCGAATCTGTTTGAGGTAGAGATGGCAACTTTACCTCCGGGCATAGCATGGCCTGCAGATAACTTTAGGTATATGTGCAAAGCAGCACAGTTACCAGCATCAGTTATTGCAAACATTGATATACCATTTAGAGGTCGTATTTTTAAAGTCGCTGGAGATAGAACCATTGAACCATGGAGTATCACAGTTATTAATGATGAAGACTTTAGAATTAGAAAAGCAATGGAAGAATGGGTTGATACAATTGCTAAATTAGAAAATAATTTAGGTGCAACCGATCCAAGTGCATATATGGTTAATGCAAAAGTATTCCAATTAGGTAGAGGATCTGTTCCAAGTTCACAAAATAACGCTGGTGACAGAAATACAGTTTTAAGAGAATATGAGTTTATCGACATATTTCCAACAAGTGTATCATCAATTGACCTATCTTACGATTCTTCTGATACAATAGAAGAGTTCGTAGTTGATTTCGCAGTTCAGTCATTCCAGTTTATTGACGCAGGGGGCATTGACGGTTAACTAAATAGATAAAAAGTAATAAATTATGTCTAAATTATTTGGGTTCTCGATTGAGAACACAGAACCACTATCTCCAAATGTAGTATCTCCAGTCCCTGAAAATAGGGAAGACGAGTCAGACTACTTTATGAGTAGTGGTTTTTTTGGTTCTTATGTTGACATTGAAGGTGTATTTAAAACTGAATTTGATTTAATAAAAAGATATCGTGAAATGAGTCTGCATCCAGAAGTGGATAGTGCCATTGAAGATATTGTAAATGAAGCTATAGTTTCTGATACAAATGATCATCCAGTTGAAATTGATCTAGATCATTTAAATGCAAGTGATGGTATTAAAAAGAAAGTAAGAGAAGAATTTAAATATATTCTTGATTTATTGGATTTTGATAAAAAAGCACATGAGATATATCGTAATTGGTATATTGATGGTAGAATCTATTACCACAAAGTAATTGATATTAAAAAACCAGAAGAGGGTATTCAAGAATTAAGATACATAGACGCAATCAAAATGCGTTATATAAGACAAGAACAAAAATCAAAAGAGGACAAATATAAAGTAAACAATCTTTTATCAGATAATCCTACTGATTATCCCTTTCCAAAGATAGAGGAGTATTTTGTTTATAATCCAAAAGCCGCATATCCAACTGGTAACATTCAAGCAAGAGGTGCATCTCAAGGAATTAAAATGTCAAGAGATTCAGTCTCTTATTGCACATCTGGTTTAGTAGATAGAAATAAAGGAACTACATTATCATACTTACACAAGGCTATCAAATCACTTAATCAATTACGTATGATTGAGGATAGTTTGGTGATATATAGATTATCCCGCGCTCCAGAGCGTAGGATTTTCTACATTGATGTAGGAAACTTGCCGAAGATCAAAGCAGAACAATATCTCAGAGATGTGATGATGCGATATCGAAACAAATTAGTTTACGACGCTAACACAGGAGAGATCCGCGATGACAAAAAGTATATGGCGATGCTTGAAGATTTCTGGTTGCCTAGAAGAGAAGGAGGGCGTGGAACTGAGATTTCTACTTTACCGGGAGGTCAAAATCTCGGAGAGATCACGGACATCGAATACTTCAAGAAAAAACTCTATAGATCGCTCAATGTCCCGCCGTCGAGAATGGATGGCGAAGGAGGATTTAACTTGGGACGATCTTCAGAGATACTGAGAGATGAGTTAAAATTTACTAAATTTGTTGGACGTTTGAGAAAAAGATTCTCAAATATGTTCCATGATATGTTACGCACTCAACTAATATTAAAGAACATTATTACCCCAGAAGACTGGGAAACAATGAGTGAGCACATACAATATGACTTTTTATATGATAATCACTTCTCTGAACTCAAAGAATCTGAGTTATTAAATGAGAGATTAGGTAACGTTGCAACAGCAGAACCATATATTGGAAAGTATTTCTCACAGGATTATGTAAGACGTAAGATACTTAGACAAACTGATGAGGATATCATAGAACAAGATAAATTAATTAAACAAGAAATTGCGAGTGGTGCAATTCCAGATCCAAGTATTCCTGTTGATCCACAAACAGGTTTACCAATGGATCAAGCTGGATCTACAGGAGATCTTGGTGCACCAGTTCAAGAACCAGATCTAGAATCTGAAGGTGGTGCAACAGAAGCACCCACTATCCCTAGTGGTGGGGAAATATAAATATAAAAGGTTAAAGTATTATTTTCTAAAATATGGACGATTTAATGGATATGATCATCGCTGATGAATCGCCGTCACAAATTAGTGATACGATTAAAGATGCTTTGTTTTCAAAATCAGCTGAGCGTGTTGATGCCTTTCGACCTCAAGTGTCATCATCAATTTTTGATAATGGTGAAGTAGAGGATGAAATAGAGGATGAAGTAGAAGCAGAGACTGAAACAGACGTAGAAGCTGAAGCAGATACTGAAATAGGTGACGAAGAGTAACCTATAAATAAATAAAAAATGATCTAGAGTATATCAATGGCTTTAAGAACTGTCGGGACAGGGGCATCACTACCAATAAAAGTGGGTGTAGCGCAGACATCTTCGTTTTTCACAGTGCAATCAGGTTACATGCGTGTAGTCGCAAAAGGATCTGGTGCACATGTCACTATTGGAACCGATGCTAGTGCAGCAATAACTGATTTGTATATTCATGCAGGCCCCGAAGGTGAAACTTTATCAATGACTAAGGCATCGCAAAGAGTTGTTGGTATAAGCACTGGAACAACAACTGTTCTCACTGCACCTGAAGGAACACATATGCCATTTGTTCCCGGTGACATCGTAACAGTTGAATTTGGTAGTAATGCATCTGTTGATACTAATTACAGTGCAAAACTAACTGGTGGAGTATCAGTTCTTTCAGTTGATAATAACATTCCAAATGTTATATCAGATAACTTTGCTCGCAGTAACATTACTGTTGCAGCAGATACATCGGGTATTATCACAGCATTTAATTCAGCAGCAGATTCCACTGTAAGAAAAGTTTTAAAACTATCTTGCATTGCTGCAAAGGGTGAAGGTGCTGCTAATAGTGTATTCCATTTTCAACAAGTTCAAACTACAGGTAGTGCGTAATGAAACTGATTAGAGAAGAAATCGAAACCGTTGAATTTCTTGTCGAACAAAAGAACGGCAAAAAATCAATGTATATCGAAGGTGTATTCTTACAAGGAAACATTAAAAACCGTAATGGTAGAATGTATCCTATGGAAACTCTTCGTAAAGAGGTTTCTCGTTATAATGAGAATCACATACAATCTGGAAGAGCACTTGGTGAATTAGGTCATCCCGAAGGCCCAACTGTTAATCTAGACCGTGTTTCCCATAAAATTGTATCACTCAGAGAGAACGGATCCAATTTTATTGGAAAGGCAAAATTATTATCCACACCAATGGGTAAAATTGCGTCTTCTCTCGTCGAAGAAGGAGTCAAACTCGGAGTCTCATCTCGTGGAGTTGGATCTCTTAAAATGACAAGAGAGGGTATAAATGTAGTAGGAAGCGACTTTATGTTGGCGACTGCTGCAGATATAGTTGCCGACCCTTCCGCACCAGATGCTTTCGTTGAAGGAATCATGGAAGGAAAGGAGTGGGTATGGGATGGAGGAATACTTCGAGAGAAGTATGCTGAAAAAACATACAAACAAATTAATACATTAACAGATCAGAAAAAATTAGATGAGCAGAAATTGAACCTGTTCAACGACTTTTTGTCTAATTTATAACTTTTCTAAATAAAAATAGTTTCAAATCAAGACTCATCGGAGTAGTTAAAATGTCTCGTGGCACAAAATTACAAGAAATGGAAGTAAAGACACAGCAATCTAAATCCGCTGTCAATGCTAACGCCAAGCCAGGCGATCCAATGCCAAAACTTACAACAGGTGGAACACCACCAACATATGAAGATCTCGGAGGGCCAACTCCTGAGAATTATAGACCAGATGATGATTCGGCAAAAATCAAAGAGCCAGGCGGTTCCCTTAAACAAGTTAAGGATGTCGTTAACAAAGGTGCTAAAGGAGCAGACCCCATGAAGTCCGGTGGGAAAGGTTACAAGGAGGAAGAAGAGGTGGAACTCGAAGACCAGCAAGAAATTGTTTCTGAAGATGACGCTGCTACCGAAGAGGAAGTAGTTGCAGAAGAAGATCAAGTAACCGAAGAGCAAGTTGAAACTTATGACATCGATGATGATGTCAAAGCTTTACTTGGAGGAGAAGAACTCTCTGAAGAGTTTAAAAACAAAGCAAAAACAATCTTTGAGACTGCGCTCAAGTCTAAAGTTGCCGAAGTAAGGTCACTTTTAGAGCAGCAATACGAGGAAAAACTCGGACAAGAGATTGTTGAAGCAAAAGAGGAACTCTCAAGTAGAGTTGACTCATATCTTGAGTATGTCGCTGACGAATGGTTTACTGAAAACCAGTTAGCAGTAGAGACAGGACTCAAAGAAGAACTTACAGAATCATTCCTTGGTGGAATGAAAAGTCTTTTTGAAGAACATTATGTATCAATCCCTGAAGATAAATACGATGTGCTTGAGAGCATGGTAGAAAAACTTGATGACATGGAAACAAAACTCAATGAGCAAATTGAGAAGAATATTGGATTAAACAAACGTCTCGCAGAGTCGGTTGCCGATGGTATTCTTGATGAAGTTTCTGAAGGGCTCGCGTCCACACAGAAAGAGAAGCTCGCTTCACTTGCCGAAAGTGTAGAGTTTGAAAGTGAATCCGAATATCGTGAGAAGCTAGAGGTTTTAAGAGAATCATATTTCTCTTCAAAATCAACACCTTCATCAGCTAAAACTGAAACTTTATCTGAGGGAGTAGATAGTTCACCTGAATCAGTTCAGGGTTCTATGAGTGCATACCTGAAAACACTTTCAGCATTTAGCAAAAACTGATTTTAAAATTAAATCAAACGTAAACTTTAAAAGGTAAATCCGCAAATGTTTCAATCAGAATCATTGCAGGAAAAGTGGAAGCCACTTCTTAACTATGAGGGCCTTGATGAAATCAAAGATCCCCATCGTAAAGCAGTTACCGCTGTCCTGTTAGAAAATCAAGAAAAATTCCTCAGAGAGGAGCAAGCATTTACATCAGGAATCAACCTGATGGAACAACCAACTGTTAATACAAACACTGGTGCTAATGCTGGTTTCAGTGCTGGTGCAACTGCATCTGGCCCTGTCGCTGGTTTTGACCCTGTATTAATCAGTCTTATCCGTCGTTCTATGCCTAACTTGGTCGCATATGACCTAGCAGGTGTTCAACCAATGAGCGGCCCAACTGGACTTATCTTCGCGATGAGATCCAAGTATAACACCATGTCCGGTGGAAGTTCTACAGAAACATTCTACAACGAAGTAGATTCTGCATTCTCCGGTCGTGACAGAGGAACTAACGCCGAAACAGGTTTTGTTGACGGTGCAGCTGGTATGGGAACAACATCTGTTTCTTCTACTAACCCTGCAGTTCTTAACCCTGTATCATCTGCTGATTCCACATCCTACAGAGTAGGTCAAGGAATGAGAACAGACGAGGCAGAAGCGTTGAATACTGGTCAAGATCAGTTCAACCAGATGGCATTCTCAATCGAGAAGATCACTGTTACTGCTAAGTCCAGAGCACTAAAGGCAGAGTATAGTTTAGAACTTGCTCAAGACCTTAAGGCAATCCACGGATTAAACGCAGAGGCAGAACTTGCTAACATCTTATCAACTGAGATACTTGCTGAGATAAACAGAGAAGTTATCAGAACAATCTATAAGACTGCAGAGCAAGGTGCTGTTCAAAACGTTGCAACCGCTGGTATATTTGACTTAGACGTTGACTCCAACGGTAGATGGTCAGTTGAGAAGTTCAAAGGACTACTCTTCCAGATCGAAAGAGATGCGAACGCAATTGCACAAAGAACTCGTAGAGGAAAGGGTAACATCATCCTTTGTTCTGCTGACGTTGCTTCTGCTCTAACAATGGCTGGCGTTCTTGACTACACTCCTGCACTTAATGCTAACCTTAACGTTGATGACACCGGTAATACATTTGCTGGAACATTACAAGGTAAGTTCAGAGTATACATCGACCCATATGCTGCTAACCTAACAGGTTCTGCATCTGGTGGTGCTGCTCCTACAGGTGGTAATCAATACTATGTTGTTGGTTACAAAGGAACATCTCCATACGATGCTGGATTGTTCTACTGCCCTTACGTTCCACTTCAGATGGTTCGTGCAGTGGGAGAAAATAGTTTCCAACCAAAAATCGGGTTTAAGACTCGTTATGGTATGGTTGCTAACCCATTCGCAGAAGGCACACAAGCAGGTCTTGGTTTCCTTAGTGTTAACTCAAACCGCTACTACAGACGTGTTGCTGTTAAAAACCTTATGTAAGCGAGATGCTTATATATTTTTCAAAGAGACCCTTGACGGGTCTCTTTTTTTATGCTATTCTATAAAAGCATACACACATTTACACTATGAAACCCGTAGCACGAGTAACCGACAAGTTTGATGTCGTCACTTTTTTAGCAGATCAATATCTATTAGAGTCTATTAATAGTATCGATAAAAGATTAGGGCAAGGATATGCCAAAAAGAATCCTCAATTAGTTTCTACAATGGTTAAAATTATGCAAGATTGTTCTTTTGTTAATGAAGGACAAATTGCAGTATTAAATTAGCAAGAGGAGACCCGAAAGGGTCTCTTTTTTATCTAAATAAAGAAAAGAGTAATAATATGTCTCGACCATCACAAATTGAAAATAGAAATTTTCTCTCTCCAGTTGGGTTTAAATTTAATCTTAAACGAAGTCCGGGGGTTGCTTTCTTTTGCAATACTGCAAATATTCCAGACCTCAACTTAGGAGTTGCCAACCAACCAAACTACTTAAGAGATATACCAGTTCCCGGTGATAAAATTGATTTCGGTGATTTAAACATCCGATTTCTTGTTGATGAAGACTTAAAAAATTTCATGGAAATACAAAAATGGTTAAGAGGTTTAGGTTTTCCAGAAGAAGTTCAAGAGTTTCGTGATTGGGAAGCAAGTGGACTTCAACCAAAAAGAAACTATGGTAAAGCACCTCAAGATATTTTTTCTGATGGAACTTTACAGATTTTAAGTAGTAACTTTATTCCTAAATTTAATGTTACATTTAAAGATTTATGGCCCTATAGTTTGACTACTTTATCATTCGATGCTACAGATACAGATATTGAATACTTTACAGCTGATGCAAGTTTCAAATATACCATGTATAATATAACTGACTTATCCAATAATCCTTTATGATTGATCTTGAAAAACTTCAAGAGATGTGGGAAAAAGATGCAAAAATAGATCGTGATAATCTACATGATGAGTCACTTAATATCCCCTCTCTACATGCAAAGTATTTTGAATTATATAATACAATCTTTCTATTAAGAAAAAAAGCAGAACAACAAAGAAAAAATATTCGTCATGAACGGTATGAGTATTTTAGTGGAAAAGCAGATCCAGATGTTTATATTGAGAATCCATTTCCAAAAAAGATAAGAGATAAAGATACCATGACTAAGTATCTTGATGCAGATGATAAATTATCAAATGCCACTTTGAAAATAGATTACTATGATACGATGTTAGTATATCTCGAAAGTATTCTTAAAGTAATACAAAATAGGACATTTCAAATTAAAAATGCTATTGAGTTTATGAGATTTAATTCTGGACTGGGTTGATAAATACATATAGATTTATGGATCTATGTGACAGCAAACGTTGTTATATCTAAAGCAAATGAAGTATTCTTGACAGTAAATGCTGAACCACACATTCAGTATGAACTTCGAGATCATTTCACATTTCAGGTTGAGGGTGCAAAGTTTATGCCCCAATATCGTAATCGTAACTGGAATGGTGAAATACATTTATTTGATCTACGGTCAAAAAGAATTTACATTGGACTGTTAGATCGTATCATAGCATTTTGTAAGAAGCACGATTATAGTTATAGATTTGAAGATAATGAATATTACGGATCTCCTTTTGAGTTGAATGAAAGGATTTCATATGAAGGTGTAAAAGATTATATACGTTCTATTTCAAGAATTTCCCCTCGTAATTATCAGATAGATGGAGTATATGATGCCTTACGGCACAATAGAAAATTATTGATATCACCGACTGCTTCAGGTAAATCTTTGATGATTTACGCTCTTGTAAGATATTATGTAGATAAATCTCAAAAAATCCTGCTAGTTGTTCCAACGACATCCCTTGTAGAACAGATGTATAAGGACTTTCAAGATTATGGTTGGGATTCTGATTCATATTGCCATCGAATATATTCTGGAAAAGAAAAGACCAATGAATATCCAGTTACGATTACAACATGGCAATCTGTATATAAACTTGAAAGATCTTTCTTTGAAGATTATAGTGTAATCATTGGAGATGAAGCTCACCTGTTTAAGAGTAAGTCATTAATATCTATAATGACAAAACTACATCATGCAAAATATCGTTTTGGATTTACTGGAACTTTGGATGGAACACAAACACATAAGTGGGTATTGGAGGGATTATTTGGCCCATCATATAAAGTAACTAAAACAGATGAATTGATGAAGCAGGGTCATCTATCTCAATTGGATATACAATGTTTGGTTCTCAAACACTCTCCACAAAAATTTGAAACATATGAAGATGAACTGCAATATTTAATCACACATTCACAAAGAAATCGTTTCATAACTAACTTAGCACTTGATCTAAAAGGTAATACTCTTATCTTATACAGTCGAGTAGAAACTCATGGTGCAGTTTTATATGAACTAATAAATACTAACAAGAGTGGTAATCGAAAAGTTTTCTTTGTTCATGGTGGTGTGGATGCTGAAGAAAGAGAACAGATTCGTGAAATCACTGAGAGAGAAGTGAATGCTATTATTGTTGCATCCTATGGAACATTTTCAACAGGTATCAATATTAAAAACTTGCATAATATTGTTTTTGCCTCTCCGTCAAAGTCTCGAATTAGAAACCTCCAAAGCATTGGCAGAATACTCAGAAAAGGAACTAACAAAACCAAAGCTATTCTATACGATATCTCTGATGACTGCTCTAATAAATCTAGAAAAAACTACACATTAAATCACCTAATAGAAAGGATAAAAATTTATAACGAAGAAAACTTTAACTATGAAATAATTACAATTCAATTAAAAGGAGACAAATGATAGAAGATGATTTTTATGCTACAATAAAATTTAAGAATGGTGAAGAAATATTTGCCAAGGTAGCAGCCTCTGAAGAAGAGGATAGAACTTTACTTATTGTATCTAATCCTATCGTTATTAATGAAGTTAAAGCAAAGAATGGAATTTCTGGATATCGAATTGAACCATGGTTAAAAACAACTAAAGAAGATATATTCATGATTAATTTAACAGATATCCTAACCTTATCAGAATCATATGATGTTGAAGTAATTTCAATGTATCAAAAATGGGTAAAGGATACAACAAGAGTAAAAAACAAAGAACCAAAACTAAGTCGTGAAATGGGATATATTGCTAGTGTAAGTGATGCAAAAGATATATTAGAAAAACTATTTAAACTTAAAGGCTAATTACCCTTGAACCTCTACAAAGGTTATTCTACACATATTTTAATACCTTGTCAAGTAGCTTGCTATTTTGATACAAAAATGTTATAATTTCTACATAATAATGATTAATAGTTATGGCAATAATTAAACCTATGCCGAAAAGAAAACGATCTGAACATTATGTGAATAACAAAGAGTTTCTTGCTGCTTTGATTCGATACCGTGAAGATGTAGAGATAGCAGAAATTAGAGGTAATCCAAAACCAGTTATTCCAAGATATATTGGTGATTGTTTTTTAAAGATTGCTAATCATCTATCATTTAAACCAAACTTTGTAAATTATATGTTCAAGGAGGACATGATCTCTGATGGAATCGAAAATTGCGTTCAATACATACATAATTTTAATCCTGAGAAATCCAAAAATCCTTTTGCTTACTTTACGCAGATTATTCATTTTGCGTTTCTCAGGAGAATACAAAGAGAAAAAAGACAATTAGATATTAAAAATAAAATACTAGAAAGATCCGGTTATGATGAAGTCTTTCATGGTGATAAGGTTGACGGAATGGCTACTTCCGACTATAATCAAATTAAGGATGCAGTGCACTCTAAACTACGTTATTAATGAAAATTGCGATTATAACAGATCAACACTTCGGGTGTCGTAAGAACTCGCAAATTTTTCATGATTATTTTTTGAAATTTTATAATGATATATTTTTTCCTAAACTAGAAGAAGAAGGTATCACTACCATAATTGATATGGGAGATACTTTCGATAGTCGAAAGGGGATTGATTTTTCTGCTTTAACTTGGGCAAAGAAAAATTACTTTGATAGACTTAAGCAGATGGGTATAACAGTTCATACTATTGTTGGAAATCATACTGCATATTATAAAAATACAAATGAAGTAAATGCTATTGATTTATTATTGAAAGAATATGACAATGTAAGAGTATATTCTGAAACAACTAATATATGCATAGATGGATTAAATATTCTCCTTGTTCCTTGGATCAATTCAGAAAATAAAGAAAAAAGTTTAGCATTAATTAAAGACTCACAATCTCCTGTTTGTATGGGACATCTGGAGTTAAAGGGTTATAAAGTAAATGAATATGTTGTAATGGATCATGGGTTAGATGATAAACCTTTTGAAAAATTTGAAAGAGTTTTCTCTGGACATTTTCATACAAGATCAAATAATGGTAAAGTTTATTACTTTGGTAATCCTTATGAAATGTATTGGAATGATTATGATGATACAAGAGGATTTCATTTCTTTGATACAAACACCTTAGAGCATACTGCAGTTAATAATCCATATCGTTTCTTCTATAAAATTTATTATGAGGATACACCTCATCAAACTTTTGATACAAGAGAATACGAAAATAAAATTGTAAAATTAATTGTTCGTAAAAAATCTGATCCTAAAAAGTTTGAAAAGTTTATTGATAAATTATATGCTTCAAATATTCATGAACTTAAAGTTATTGAAAATTTTCAATTGCATGAGAATGAAGAGTTTGAGGCTTTTGAATCAGAAGACACTCTCTCTATTTTAAATAGGTATGTTGAAGAATCTGATGTTGATCTCAAAAAATCTACAATACAAGATTTGATTAAAGAAGTTTATCAAGAGGCATGTGAATTAGTTTAATGTTTGTTCTAACAATCGTAGGAAGAGAAGATGAAGGAGCATACTCTGTTCAAAATGAAGAAGGTGATAGTATCTTGTATCTTTTTGAAGAACAAGACGATGCTGTTAGATATGCTATGATGTTAGAGGATATGGATTATCCTGAAATGCATGTGATGGAAGTCGATCCAGCTGCTATGTTAAACTTATGTCAAAATTATGATTATGAATACACGGTTATTACTCCAAATGATATTGTTATCCCACCTGATATAGAGCATGATTTTATTTGAAAAAGTTCGTTGGAAAAATTTCCTTTCAACGGGTGATCAATATTCTGAGATAGATTTTCAAGGTTCATCTACAACTTTGATAGTGGGATCTAATGGAAGTGGAAAGAGCACAGTTTTAGATGCTTTAACTTTTGGTTTGTTTTCAAAACCATTTCGTAAGATAAACAAAAGTCAATTAATTAATACTGTTAATGAGAAAGATTTACGAGTTGAAGTTGAATTTGTAATAGGAACAATAACATGGAAAGTAATACGTGGTATCAAACCAAATATATTTGAGATATGGAGAAATGATAAACTACTTGATCAGTTTGCATCTGTAAATGATCAGCAAAAATGGTTAGAACAAAATGTAGTAAAGATGAATTATAAATCGTTTACACAGATTGTAATTTTAGGATCAAGTAACTTTGTCCCATTCATGCAATTAAGTGCAACGAATCGTAGAGAAGTAATTGAAGATTTACTTGACATAAAAATATTCACATCGATGAATAATATTATCAAGGATAAGATTAGGCAGGTTAAAGAGAAAACAAAAACTTTAGATCTTAAAAAAGAATCTTTAATTGATAAAGTTTCTATGCAAGAAAGATTTATGAATGAAATAGAGACTCGTGGTAAAGAGGATATTGAAAAGAAGAAAAAAAAGATGGATAGTTTAGGTGATGATATTTGTGTTTGTATTATGCAGAATGAGGATGCAGAGGATAGTATCTATGGATTGCAGCAAAAACAAGAAAAATTAACAGCAGCATCAGACACTTTAGCTAAACTTAATAATTTAAAAGGTCAGATATCTAATAAAGTATCAATGATATCTAAAGAGGATAAATTTTTTAAAGACAATACGGTTTGTCCTACATGCACTCAGGAAATCGATGAAGATTTCAGAATAAATAAAATCAATGACGCTCAAAATAAAGCAAAGAAGTTGCAATCAGGTTATAAAGAACTTGAAGATACAATTAAAAAAGAACAAGAAAGAGAGCGTCAATTTACAAAAATATCAAAGGAGATTACTAAACTCACGCATGGCATTTCTCAAAACAACTCTCTCATCTCTAACTGTCAAAAACAACAACGAGATCTTAAAGATGAAGTTCAAACACTTACCAATCAAATTGAAAACAGAAATACTGAGCATGAAAAGTTAGAAACATTTAAACAAAATCTCCAAGATACATATGAAGAATTAGGGTCTCAGAAAGAGAAAATAAAATATTTTAATTATACCTATGAGTTATTGAAAGATGGTGGAGTTAAAGCAAAAATTATAAAGAAGTATTTACCATTAATAAATCAACAGATAAATCGTTATCTACAGATGATGGACTTCTATATTAATTTTACTCTTGATGAAGAGTTTAATGAAACCGTTCAATCACCAATTCATGAAGATTTTTCATATGCTTCGTTTAGTGAGGGAGAAAAACAAAGAATAGATTTAGCTTTGTTATTTACTTGGAGAGAAGTTGCTAAGTTTAAAAATTCAATATCTACTAATTTAATGGTATTGGATGAAGTGTTTGATAGTTCACTTGATGGTCAAGGAACAGAGGAATTTTTAAAGATAATTAAATATGTTATTGAAGATGCTAACATATTTGTTATTTCTCACAAAACAGGTCTAGATGATAGATTTGAAAATGTGGTAAGATTTGAAAAAATTAAAGGATTCAGTAGGATGGTATCATGATTGGAATTGTTGGTAATGGTTTTGTTGGCAACGCTGTCTATCAAAATTTTAGAGACAAAACACAATGCAAGGTCTATGACACAGACAAAAATAGATCTTTAAATACTTTGGGAGAGGTAATAAATGAGAATTTTATTTTCGTTTGTTTACCAACCCCAATGAGATATGGGGGTGAGTGTGATTTATCAATCTTAAATAAATTTTTTGAGGATTTGCCAGATCATATTACTGGAACATTTGTTATCAAATCAACTGTTCCAATAGGAACAACTAAAAAGTTTTTTGAGAGACATAATGTAATTCATAATCCAGAATTTTTAACTGCTAGAAATGCAATAAAAGACTTTGCAAATTCTGAGAGAAATATTGTTGGTGGTGATATGGAATTATGTGTTGATTTTGTTCGTATGTTTGAAGGATATTTTCCCCACATTCCAAGTATCATTACAACTTCTGATGAGAGTGAAGCAATTAAGTATTTTTCAAATACATTTCTTGCATACAAAGTAGCATACTTCAATAAAATATATGATTTATGCCAAAAGGTTGGTATGGATTATGATGTAGTGGTTGAAGGTGTGACTGCAGATAGTCGCATTGGTAAATCACATACTAAAGTTCCCGGAATTGATAATGATCGTGGATTTGGTGGAACTTGTTTTCCTAAAGATTTGAACTCATTGATTGTTCAGATGGAATCTCATGATGTAAATGCTGACATGTTCAAAGAAATATGGAAGTATAATCAAGAGATTAGAAATGTAATTGACTGGCCAGTAACATGAAAGTATTAGTAACAGGACACCGTGGATTTATCGGTAGATATGTATTTGCTGATTGGAGAAAGGAATTGGGTTATGAGGTGCATGGTATCGATTTTCCTGATGATATGAAAAATTTTAAAGGTGGTGATTATGGATTAGTCATACATCTTGCTGCGTATGCTGATCTACGAGAAAGTGTAGAACAACCAGAAAAGTATTATGAAAATAATGTTGTAAAATCAAAACCACTTTTCAATTGGTGTCGAGAAACAAATACAAGATTATTATACGCATCAACTGGTGCTGCAAATGAAAACTACTGGGATAATCCTTATGCTTTGAGTAAGTGGGTAAATGAGCAAATGGCTCCACCTAATTCTGTTGGTATGAGATTTTCTACAGTGTATGGGCCTGATGTCAGACCAAACATGATGTATGGTTTGCTACGAGATAAAAAGGCAACCTATGTGACTAATCACAAAAGAGATTGGATTCATGTTAAGGATGTGTGTAGTGCAATAAGATATCTTGCTCCTAGTTCAATAACAGGCCCAGTTCAAATAGGATATGGAGAATCTGTTCCAGTTAAAAAACTTGCAGAAAAATTTGGACAAGGTGATTTACCTGTTAAAGATTACACTCCCGGTGAAGTGGATGATAATGTTGCTGATATATCTGTGATGGCAAGTATTGGATGGATGCCAACAATTAGTGTATTGGAGTCAGTAGATGCCGACCTATAAACAATTAAGACCTGAATTTCCTAGTCCTGCAAAAAGATTATTTCATATCCACATACCTAGAACTGCAGGTAGATTTTTGATGAATAATATTTTATCAAATGGATTTGATCTTGAAGGAACAATTTTACCAACAGAAAATGGAATGGAACCACAACATTTTCATGCAGAATTATATGAGAGATATTATGATATTGCAAATATTCCACATATTGCAATTGTTCGTAATCCTATAGATCGATTTATATCATGTTCAATATTTTTAAAAAAAATGTATGGTGACATACAAGATGCAATGGAAGATCCAATGATGTTTTCGTCTTTAATTGAAAACTATCCATTTGAAGGTATTAATTGGTTTAGACCACAGATGGATTTTATTACTGATGAAACTAATCTTTGGAAATTTGAAGATGGATTTGGTAGTGACTTTGATGAGTGGATGACAGATTTGATTGGTGCACCATATGTTACTAAAGATGTGCCATACCAAAAACTGGTAATAAATGAGGATGACAAATTAATAAAGACTGATAGAATTATAGATAATATCAAGTCGTTATATAGGAAGGACATTGAGCAACTCTATCCCGAATTGGCAACACCACTCCAAAAAACAACAGAAACGCAGACTTAAACCACAAGCTCTGCGACAAGCAAGAGCACGAAGAAACCACTTAATAAAGTGTCTACTTAAGACCTCTGGCAAGCGTCAGGGGTTTTATAATGGCCATATACACACACAGGAAACAGATGGCAGTTCAATACGAAATCAAATCACAACTTGCAAAACTACTTGCAACAGAAGATCTTATTGTTGAGCATAAGCATGTAGAGACAGCGCAGTTCAATGTCCAGACTCGCGTATTGATTCTGCCTCTTTGGGAGAAAGCAAGTAATTCTGTATATGATATGTTGGTAGCGCATGAAGTTGGGCATGCGTTATTTACACCTAATGAAGATTATAGAGACAAAGTAAAAATACCTTTTGATTTCATAAATGTTTGCGAAGATGCTCGTATAGAGAAGTTGATGAAGCGTAAGTATCAGGGTCTTCCAAAAACATTTTATTATGGATATAGTGATCTTCATGATGATGATTTCTTTAATGTAGTAGATGTTGATTTTGAAAAATTTAATCTTGCTGATAAAGCAAATCTTCATTTCAAGATTGGTAATTTTATTGATATAACATTTACATCAAAAGAGAAGGAGATTATTGACGAGATTGCTAACACAGAAACTTTTGATGAAGTTCTTGTAGTATCAGAGAAGTTATATAATTACTGCAAGGAGAATATGGAGGAGCAGAAGAAGCAAGTTCAAGATCTTGATCTTCATATGACTCCACAAACAGGACAACCAGAATCTCCAGAGTCATCTGATAGTAATGATGATGGTGAGTTAGAAGAAGTTGATCAGCAAGTCACTCAATCAGAAACTAAACCACAAAATGATTTTGGTTCAGATGAAGGTGGTGATATGGTTACACCAGAGGATGAGCAATCTGATTCTCCTTATGATCCTGATTCTTCAGAACCACAAGTTGCAACTGCAGAAGAGTTGGAGAAGAGTTTAAAAGATTTAATTGCAAGTCATGATGGTAGAGAGAATATCTATGTTGAATTACCTGATGTTAAACTTGACAAAATTATTGAATCTAATAGTGATGTTCATGATGTTATCGAAAAACATTTTGCATGGGAGTGGAGTAGAATTAAAGCAGATAGAGAGAAGAATGGATATTCATGTGTTGCAAATCCATTTGAAGAAATTGATTCTGAATTTAATAATTTTAAAAAGAATGCAAGAAAGGAAGTTAATTATCTTGTTAAAGAGTTTGAGTGTAAGAAAGCTGCATCTGCATATGCTCGTGCTGCAGTAGCTCGCACTGGTGTATTGAATACATCAAAACTTCATACTTATAAGTTCAATGAAGATCTTTTCAAAAAAGTTACCATATTACCTGATGGTAAAAATCATGGATTAGTATTCATTCTTGATTGGTCAGGATCAATGCAATATATCTTACAGGATACTTTAAAGCAACTTTATAATTTAATTTGGTTCTGCAGAAAAGTAAATATTCCCTTTGATGTATATGCTTTTTCAAATGAATTCAAACGTGATGAGGGTTGGGGTTATTCTCATAATTATGATACTGTTGCCTATGAGAAGAGAGAGAACATAATGGCAATTGATAGTTGTTTTTCTCTTATGCATTTTTTCTCAAGTGATATCAAAGGAAAAGATCTTGAACAACAAATGCTTAACATATGGAGAGTTGCATCTTTATTCAGAGTATGGGGTCATGTAACTTATCCACGTAGACTTGCATTATCAGGAACGCCATTGAACGAATCATTAATCACTCTACGTCAAATTCTTCCAGAGTTCCAAAAGAAACATAACCTTGAAAAAGTTCAGTGTATTGTTCTTACTGATGGTGAAGCTGGGCATCTCTCATATCATGTGGAGGTTAAACGTTCTTGGGAAGATGAACCATACATGGGAACACGCGGTATCGTTCCCGAAGCGACATTTATACGTGACCGTAAACTTGGTTGTAATTATAAAATTGGTTATAGATATACAGATTTTACAGATACTATTCTTCAAAATCTTCAAGATCTATTTCCAACAGTAAACTTTATCGGTATTCGAGTTATCGTTCCTAGAGCTGCATTATCTTTTGCAAGACATTTTACAACTGATGAAACAAAGTTAAATGTGATTGAGAAAGATTGGAAAAAAACAAAAAGTTTCAATATTGTTGACTCTGCTTATGATGCATATTTTGTAATGTCATCAGTAAATCTTAATGACAATTCAGATTTTCAAGTAAAGGAAGATGCTACCAAGTCGCAGATTAAATCAGCATTCGTTAGATCACTCAAGACAAAAAAACTAAATAAAAAAGTATTGGGCGAATTTATTTCTTTAGTGGTATGATCACATTCAAAGAATTCATGCAAGAGAGCAGTCTCTCTCGTATAAAAAGTAAATCAGATAAGAGTGGTATAGCAACTCTTTCGGGTGATCGTGGTGACAAATCAAGGAAAGAAAATCAAGCAAGATCAAAACAATTGCAAAAAGATATTCGTGGTAAGTTTGGTAGAGGGCCAACTAAATTAAAGGGATCATATTTAGAAAATCCCGGTTCAAAAGATGAGAGAAAAGTAAAAGAGAAAAGTTATGCAATAGATCGTGGTAAGATGGGTAAAAGAAAATTCAAGAAAGAAGTTAAGAAGTTGGGTAAGAAGTATGGGCAGGATTCCGTATTAACACAAACTAAAAAAACTGCTACACTACATAGAACAAGAAAAGGTGGATTAGATAAAAAAGGAGAAAATGTCGGTAGGTTTAAACCACAAGGTAAAAACCCATACGGTCAATCACAAGTTAAAGGTAAAACTTTCGCATATGGAGATTAAATGACAAAACCTTATGATGACTCCAACTGGAGAGAAGAATACAAACAGTATACAAGTGATAAACATTATCTTGAATTACTGGAAAATGGGCCTAAAAGTTTATCTCAGTCGTGGATACTAGGTGCATTATATAATAAATGGAAAAAGATAAAGGGGTATCATAAGTATGATCCTAAAGAGAATACAGGGCAGTGTCAATCCTCTTTTGCAGAGTGGGAATCAAAGATAAATAACTGACACTAAAGACAATAAATAAACTGTCCCTTTTAGTGGTATATGCGATCATAGTTTGATATAGTAAAGGTATACAAACACAAATCGCATCATGACAAAAAAATTATTCAAACCCTTTGAAGTCAAAATGACTCGTGAAGAAATTATTGAGGGTCTTAGATCCAACTATGGCACAGAATTTACTGCTGCTGATGTAAAAGGTTTTTGTGCGATGAATGATATTGCATATTCGACTATTACCAAAAAGATTGATGAGTTTAAAGTTGGTCGTGGAAAGTGGAATTTTGAAGTTACTAAAAAATCAGTAGAAAAGATAGAGCGTTCATTTAGTGCTCCAAGCGTTACACCTTTTGTGGAAGAAAATCTAGTTCCTACAATAAATGACACATTCGTAAAGTTTGGTAGTTTTACTGATCTTAGAAGTATTATTAAGTCAAAATTATTCTATCCTACATTTATCACAGGTTTGTCTGGTAACGGAAAAACTTTTAGTGTTGAGCAAGCATGTGCACAACTCAACAGAGAACTTGTTCGTGTAAACATTACAATCGAAACAGATGAAGATGATCTTATTGGCGGTTTCCGTCTTGTTAATGGTGAAACCGTATGGCACAATGGCCCAGTCATCGAAGCACTTGAGCGAGGTGCAATCTTGCTCCTTGACGAAATCGACCTTGCATCCAACAAGATCCTCTGCCTTCAGAGCATCCTTGAAGGAACTGGAGTCTTTCTTAAAAAGATTGGGAGATTTGTCAGACCATCCGCAGGATTCAACGTCATTGCCACCGCAAATACTAAAGGTAAGGGTTCAGACGACGGAAGATTTATTGGAACTAACGTGCTCAATGAGGCCTTCCTTGAAAGATTCCCAGTAACGTTCGAGCAAGAATATCCTGCACCAAAGACAGAGCAAAAGATTCTTGCTAATGCATCTGCAGAAATTGGTATCAAAGATGCTGATTTTTGTAAGAGACTTGTTGATTGGGCAGACATCATTCGTAAGACATTCTACGATGGTGGTGTAGAGGAGATCATTTCTACTCGTCGTTTAGTTCATATCATTCGTGCATATGGAATCTTCAAGAACAAAGCAAAAGCAATCGAAGTATGTGTCAATCGTTTTGATGATGAGACTAAGCAATCATTCATGGAGTTATATGACAAAGTGGATGCAGATGTAGATTTTAATCAAGAGAACAATGGATCTGTGGAACAAGTATAAGTCTGTTCTCCATGAAACAATCTCATTAGATTATGATGAGACATGGGGAGCATGGGAATCAAAAGGTATGAGTCTTTTTGCGAAGACTTATACCAATCCTTTTTTAATTAAATCAAGAGAGGTAGATATTTGGAGTGATAAATGTTCCATTTATAACAACATCCTTTACCCAAAAACAGGTAGTAATCTTCCATGTTTTGGTATGGATTTGATGGGATTCAATGAAAAGAAAGTTATCATAGTATTTGACTTTCAACATCCAGTTGAAAACTATCGTTACTCTGTTGATGGATTACCAAAAGGAAAAAATGATTATAGATTTTTTGAAGTTGGAAATCATTTTTCAGATAACATTTATGTTGCCAAATGTGAAATGAATCAAGTAAATGAACATCTTGAAATGTTTGAAAATTACTTGACTAAATTTAAAAACATGTTAGAATTAGAAAAACCAGCTGGTGATGATACTAGCTTGTATAAAGACTTCGATGCATATATGACTAAACTTGATCCAGTATCAGGTTTCCTGACTGGTAAATTTGGTAAAGATGCATCAGAGAGTCTCGTAAACGATTTTCTTTTTGCATATGGTTAATGCGTGGAGTTTAGCATGGGAGGTATTAAACGGATCTATGGATGAAACTTATCCAGTTAAAAATAATACCCCAGAAGATGATGGTCTTGATTATGAAGTTAATTATTATGGTGACTACATGGCAGATGTAGATGACCAGAGAGCACATCATTTTTCAACACAATCAGTAGAGGAACAAATGGATTACGAACCACAAAGAAATAATCAATACAAGTATCATGAGGAAGAAATTCTAAAAGATATTGAAGATTATGTTTCAATGACGTATAATGGGCATTATACAGGGACAAAACATGAGTTCCGTAAAGTTCAAACAATTGACCTGATGGCAGCAAGGGATATTGCATCAGGATTTTGTCAAGCTAACATATTGAAATATGGTAGTAGATATGGAAGTAAAAATGGGAGAAATAAAACAGACTTGCTAAAAGTCATTCATTATGCTATGCTACTATTACACTTTGATGGACATTATGGCGAACCATCAATGCCTACTGATGAATTTGAACAAATGCCATAATGAAACTTAGACCTCTTACTATGAAAATCTCTGATAAAACTTTAACTCTTTTAAAAAACTTTTCTAACATCAATCAATCAATCCTTTTTAAACAGGGTAGATCTTTAAAAACTATATCTGTCATGAAAAACATATTGGCAGAAGCAGAGATTGGTGAAGACTTACCAAAAGATTTTGGTATCTATGATCTTAATCAGTTTCTTAATGGTCTTACATTGCATCGAACACCAGAACTTGATTTTGCAAATGAGGGATTCTTGGTAATTAAAGAAGGTCGTATGAGATCAAAATATTTCTTTGCAGATCCAAAAGTTATTGTTACACCTCCCGACAAAGAAATTACTTTACCAAGTGAAGATGTAGCATTTACAGTGAGCACAGAACAGTTGGATAAGTTACTTAAGGCTGCAGCGATATATCAATTACCTGATCTATCTGCTGTTGGTGAAAATGGTGTTGTTAAACTTCTTGTTCGTGATAAGAAGAATGATACATCTAATGATTTCTCAATTGTTGTAGGTGAAACTGATTCAACATTTTCTCTTAACTTTAAGGTTGAAAATATTAAGATTCTTCCCGGAACTTATGATGTTGTTATGTCAAAGAAACTTCTATCAAGATTTATAAGTAAAGATTATAATTTAAAGTATTACATTGCATTAGAACCAGACTCAACATTTGAATAATGAAACTAACTCAAGAGATGATTGATGAGATTCAAAAACTCATGAATCACACAAAAAAAGATGGAAGTATGAACTGGGTTGATGGTGACGATATTGAAATAAATTTAGCAGGAACATTTGCTGCTGATAGATTCATTGTCATAAAGAATGCATCCAAGAAACCTTGGAAAAAGGCAGAACCTCATCCTTACTTTGACTATGAGAAAAAAACCTTTATAAAAAGTAAAGGTATTCCCGCACCAGAAGATATAGGGTGAGATTTAAAAAAAGCACTGGTCAAAATGAAAAAACGTGCTAACATATGGAATATATGGAAGTATGCCCTTGGTTCCTTCCAAGATGAGACGACTAAAAAGTATGATAATACGATTTGTATTATACGCACTTTTATTTTCTTACAATTAGTTGTCACCAATTGTTTTATCGTTGCCGGTAACATTCGACACTGGAACGATCATTATACACCACCACATTATGAACGTATTCGTGACTGATCCCTGCCCTTACAAATCGGCAGAAGTATTACCAGACAAACACATAGTTAAGATGCCACTTGAGACTTGCCAGATGTTGGCAGTAGTCTATTCCAAGTGGTATTTTAATTGGGGAGATGAATTATTATCCAAGAAGGATGGAACACCCTACAACACCAAGAAAGGGGCATTCAGGGGGCATCCGTGCACCGTATGGGCAGCAAAAGACATTAAGAACACTGCATGGTTAATTGCACATGGAACTGCCTTATGTTATGAATATTACAAGAGATATGAAAAAATACATTCATGCTCTAAAACAATGAATGAAGCGAGACATGTTTTTCTTAAATACTCTGGAGAGAAAGATTTTTCTATCTGCAGAAAAGTAAATACATTTGCCTTTGCAGGGCCTGATGAATTTAAATATGATAAAAGTATTGATATATTTACTGCATACAAAAGATATATTTCAAGTAAACCTTGGGCAGCATCTAATTACTTACGTAATCCATCTCGAAAACCTGATTGGTTATGAGTGATCACAAACCCAACAATGATGACAAAATACCTAGATGGTTTTATAATACAGTTATTAGTATGGGTATTATGGTCTTTATTGCTTTTGGTTTAATTTTATTTGGTATGATATGAAACACGTTCTATTTGATTTAAAACAATGTCTGATCACTCCTCCTTTAGATGATGAGGAGTATGTGAAAGAGACTCTAGTAGAGGCAGCAAAGATTGCAAACCTAGAATTACTAAAGGTTGATACACATAAATTTGAACCACATGGCGTGACTGGTTATGCATTACTTGCAGAGAGTCACATAAGCATACACACATGGCCTGAAGATGATGTTGCTAGATGTGACTTATTTTCGTGCAATCCAAAGACAGATTACAAATCTGTGATACAATATATGCAAACCCGTTTTCACTCTATGGAAGTTAAAAGATGGGGATGTGATAGATCTAATTGGTTATGAAGGAATTTGATTATGAACTCGATTACAAGAGACTTAGTTTTACAGACGAGGAAACTCGTAAATTTTATCGTATTGGAAGGGGAGAGCAAGGAGTTTTACTGGTTCGCCCTTATACTAACGATATATGTGCTCATTGGAGATTCAAAACTCCTGATGAAGCAGTAAAATCTTCTAACAAAATTTTTGCAATGTATCTTGATTATCGTGATGAAAAAGATTTCATCGGTATGGATATGTGTCGTAAGTTTTTGGAGATGGGATTTACTCGTGCAAGACGATATGCAAATCACAACTCTGGACGTAAGTATGATGATGAGGGAAATGTAAAACCACAAGAACCTGATCATGCTACGAGTAAATATGCACAATCTGCAACAATTTTTAAGAAAGTGCGAGATTTAGTGGCTAACAACGATACATATAAACATATGAGAAAAACATGGAGGTCTAAAGAATGATTTTTTTATCTAAACCATCAGCGTATTTTTTACCGAATACTTGGGAAGCACCAAACGTGACTTACGATTTATTCCCCGCAGAAGTGCAAATGTTAGCATTATGTGTTATGATAGCAGCAGTCGCATTACTATCAACTAGAAGGAAGAGAAAGTTAAACTAAACTTACTATTTTATTATGAGTGATTTTATATGGGTTGAAAAATATAGACCCAAAACCATTGACGATTGTATTCTTCCAAAAAGTATTAAGAAAACATTTCAAGACTTTTTGGAAAAAGGTGAAATACCAAATATGTTGTTATCAGGGCCACCCGGCATTGGTAAAACTACAGTTGCAAAAGCATTATGTCAACAACTTAATGCTGATTACTACGTTGTTAATGGATCAGATGAAGGTAGATTTCTTGATACTGTAAGAAATAAAGCAGCGAACTTTGCATCAACAGTTTCTTTAGTTGGTGGTGCAAATCATAAAGTAATTATCATCGATGAGGCAGATAATACTACTCACGATGTTCAACTTTTACTGAGAGCAAATATAGAAACATTCTATAATAACTGTCGATTTATATTTACTTGTAATTATAAGAATAAGATCATTGAACCTTTGCATTCAAGATGCACTGTTATTGACTTTGCGATCAATAAGAAAGACAAACCTGCAATCGCAGCATCTTTCTTTCAAAGAATAAATGATATCTTAGATAAAGAGAGAGTAAAGTCTGATAAGAAAGTTTTAGCAGAACTAATTAACAAACACTTTCCTGATTGGAGGAGAGTATTAAACGAGTGTCAAAGATACTCTGTAAGCGGAGAAATAGACTCCGGTATATTAGCAACCTTTTCTGACGTATCAATCAATGATCTCATTAAAAACCTCAAAGAAAAAAACTTTCCGTCGGTTCGTAAATGGTGTGTCGATAACTTGGATAATGATACTACTTTACTTTATCGTCGCATTTACGATAGTCTCTACGAATCCTTGGTCTCTAATTCTATTCCTGCTGCCGTTCTTATTCTGGCTAAATATCAATACCAAGTCGCATTCGTAGCAGATCAAGAAATAAACATGTTGGCATGTTTAACTGAGATTATGGTAGAGTGTAAATTTAAATGAAGAAAGAAAGAGAACCATTCAGACTTAACTGTTTCGGTTTTCTCGGAATCTTGTTACTATTAAGTGGTATTGGTTCTGGTATTGTTGTCTACTACACTATTATGGAAAACTTAAAATGACCAAATTCACAAAACTAAAACATCAAGTAAAATCAAACAAATATTATCTGTTCTGGGGTGCTTGCACTATTGCAGTCATGGTAGGACAAATTTATGTTGGCAATGGATATCGTAAAATGTCAGAAACTGGTGATGCAATATCCGCTGATATTAATTTATTAATAGAGGTTTTGACCATGCCTTCCGAAAGACAATTTTACTCCGAACCTGAACAACCATTTAAAATGCCTATCATACAATGATTATCAGTGAAGCAGATGCTACATGGGCTGCTAATGAATTTATTGATTACTTTGGTAGATTTGAAACTATTGAAGACTATATTCGTTTTACAAAAGAGGCAGCAGTTAAAGAAAGAGGTAAATCAATTGTTTCTCTAAAAGATGAATTCTTCAATGAAGATGTTCATCCAGAGGACATGGATTTTGAGGTTAAGTTTGTTGGAGATAGATTTCAACAATCTGTTCCTCAAGCATATTATCATGAACTTTTAACTGCAACATCATCTGCAATCATTGAGAAAAATATTCCCGGTAGAGAGTTGCGTTGGATAGTATATGAAAAGAATAGTAAGAAGATAATTGGATTCATTCGCTTTGGATCTCCTACGATTAATTCTAAACCAAGAAATGAATGGTTAGGTCAACCAGCAAATCTTTCTATATTTAATCGCCATGCAGTGATGGGTTTTGCAATCGTTCCATCCCAACCATTTGGATATAATTATCTTGGCGGTAAATTACTTGCCTTACTATGTGTATCTCATTTTGCAAGAGAGCATCTTAATGTGGTATTTGAAAAAGATATTGGATGGTTTGAAACAACCTCTTTATATGGATCTACAACTTCTGCATCACAGTATGATGGTCTAAAACCTTTTATTAGATTTAAAGGTTTAACTGATAGTAAATTTCTTCCTTTATTGCATGATAGAGCATTTCATAAATTGCATGATAGATTCACTGTAATTAATGATAATAATCCTGTAACTCCTACTTATGTTTCATCTAAAAAGATGAAGAGACAAACTAGAATGATTTCATGGACTAAGAATTCATTGAAAGAATATGGACAAGTAGAAAAACTAAAAAAGTTGGATGGAGTTCTTAAGAATGCATTTAAACTTACACAAAGAAAGAGATCATATACTTCTGATTATGGTTATGGTAATGTTCGTGAAGTATTACTTGGTAAGCAAGATAAATTAGTTCGTGGTCAAAACTGGGATAAGTTCTATCTTGATAATATTATTTCATGGTGGAAGAAGAAAGCTGGTAAAAGATATGAAAAGTTAAAGTCTGAGGGTAGGTTTAGAACTGAGGTCGAACTCTGGACAGAAGATCAAGATATTCAAATTATAAGATAATGGAACTTAAAGATTGGTTGAACTCGATCAACTTCAATAAAGAAAATTTAACTGAAGATGATCCAAGTGTAATAAAAGATTATCCTCCATACATTATTAATCGTTGTTTATCAGGACATCTTGATTGTGTAATGTTTGCAAATGAGATGAATAAATATCCTTTCTTAGATAAGGATCTTCAATATTCTTTTTATCTAAATACACTTAGGAAAAAGAAGAGATTCTCTCCTTGGCTCCGTAAGGATAAAGTCACAGACCTTGAAATTGTCAAACAATACTATGGTTATAGTAATGAAAAAGCATCACAAGCTCTGAAAATTTTAACCGCCGAACAGATTACTTTTATTAAACAACGACTTGATACTGGAGGAATGAAATGACGGTCACTGTTGAACCTACTGTGCAATGGTCTCAAGATCAAATGCTAGAGGTTGTATTAAATGAACCAGATGATTTTTTGAAAGTTCGTGAGACACTAACCCGTATTGGAGTTGCGTCTAGAAAAGAGAAAAAACTCTATCAATCCTGCCATATTTTACATAAGCAAGGAAAATATTATATTGTTCACTTTAAAGAATTATTCGCTTTAGATGGTAAGCATGCTAATCTAACAATTAATGATGTGCAGAGACGTAATCGCATAACTCATTTATTGGCTGACTGGGGACTTATTTCTATTGTTAAAGAGGATAGTTGTGTTGATATCGCACCACTAAATCAAATTAAAGTCTTATCATATAAGAATAAATCTGAATGGCAACTTGAGCAGAAATACAATATTGGGAAGAAAGGAAAAACAACCGAATCTGAATAATTGAAAAAATTTATTTTTGACATTGACGGCACTCTCACACCGAGTCGTCAACAAATGGATATGTCTTTTATGGCATGGTTTATTATCTTTGAATGTAATCATCCAGTTTATCTTGTAACCGGAAGTGATAGAGAGAAGACTATAGACCAAGTTGGTTTAGATGTTTATAATAGAGCAAAGAGAGTTTACAATTGTGCAGGTAATGCGATCTATGAAAAAGATAAACTTGTCTATCAAAATCCTTGGGTTCTATCTAATGATGCCAAAAAATTTTTATTAGAAGAGTTGGAACAAAGTTCATTTCCAATCAGAACAGGAACTCATATAGAAGATAGGCCTGGATGTGTAAACTTTAGTATTTTAGGAAGAGGTGCAAACTGGGAAGAAAGGCAAACATATAAAGAATGGGATAAGGAAAAGAATGAAAGAGTTGGTATTGCAAGAAGATTTAATAAAAAATTTCCTGATCTCTATGCGTTTGTCGGTGGAGAAACAGGAGTTGATATATCATCAAAAGGTAGTGATAAGGGACAAATCATAAGAGATTTTTCTTTTGAAGATGACATACATTTTTTTGGTGATAGAATGGACAAAGATGGTAATGATTATCCTTTAGCACAAGAGGTTGACAAAAGAGGAGGAATCAATTATCATGTGAACAGTTGGCAAGATACTAACAAGAGATTGCTTGAAATACTTGACATCTAAATAAACTCATACTATAATAAGTATATCGCAGATTTTTTCACAGGTTGAAGGAGGACGCTCGTAACAATACGCAAATTGTAAATCCTATTACCAATTAATAACATGCCTAATCGTAAGCAAAGACGACAAATTAAAAGACTTTTTAAGAGAGTCACAAATATATTACTTAGAAAAAAAGATCCATATAATAAAAATCTCTGGGATCTGTATAATACATTTCACAACCTCTTCGTAGCACCAGATGATTTTCAAAGACCCTTATCTTGGGGCCCTGAACAAAAAGTAAAATACTTTGATTCTATTTTAATGAATAGAGTTGAAGGAACAATAGTAGTTGTTAATGCGCCAAAAGCACTTGCAGCACTCAAAAGATATGGTAACAAAAATGCTGGATGTAGCAGCATATCAAAAGCGATAGAACTTTTTGAAAAAGAGATTGCTAAAGGTAAAAAGTGGATAGTTATTGATGCAAACAATCGTTTAGATTTTATTTGCAACTTATTAGCAGATAACTATGCTATACCAGAGGGTGAGTATGAATTTATTCCTGATGCAGACGACAACTTCTCCGGTTCATTTGTTGTTGACAAAACAAACAACAGATTTTCATTACTATCAGATTTGGTGCAAGAGGCTATCAAAAGTAGAGTCACTGTAATTAGCGAATACGTGCAAACAGATTGGCAAGGAATGTCCATTGCCTTTATTAACACAAATAATATGGTTGCACCTAATGAGCAAGAAATCAGAAATGCTTTTTACTCTGAATGGCCTGAATACGTTCGTAACCTTCGTAAGCACAATATTGATCTTTTAAGTTTAGTATTTACAAAAGATCCTGTGAAAAGATATTGTGGTGATGAGTTTCTTCTAAACTGCATTGCTCTGGATAAATCTTGTATCGTTGAAACTGAAACTCTTAATGAGTTTTCAGCAAAAGTTAATGAAGGAAAAGAAGATAAAGAGGAAAAGTTAAAGATTAACGTGGCATGCAAAGCTTTAACTCAAAAAGTCAAAGATGACATATACATCTCTGAATTTGATGAGGATGAAACAGAATATTATGAAAGAGTCTTTATGCATCTTTATGATAATATTCGTAAAATGCAAAAGAATAACGTGCCATTCAATGCAACACAATCACTTATACAAAATTTGTTTTGGTTAATGTGTAATGGAATCGATACCTATCAAGAGTTTGAGTTAGCAGTTAAGTATCATCAGGATGCGTATAATGATGCGAACATAACTTATTCTGAGGATGCAGCAACATTCAGAAATGCTTGTTCTGGTTCCACTAAAAAGAATATTGAGTTTCGTTACATAATACTATCTCGTATAGTAGAGAGGGTAAAGTTAGAAACTCTTATTACTCCAATGAATGAGACCATGAACATAGAGGTTTAATCGGTTAACCGTATATGGAGTGCCAACCGTATATCAAAATTGGGGGTATCACTACTCCCTTTTTTTGTGATCTGTTATAATTAGTATGTCGCCTTCGGGGACACAATTCACACTCGCTGTAACAGGAGAACTATGACTAACATTTATCGCGCAAAAGATCTAGGAGAACTATTTGAAAAGATAACAGCCAATTCAATAGGTATTGATAAAGCAATTGAAAGTTTTTGGCAAAATCCAAACTCCACTTATCCGCCATTTAATATTCTGCAAGAAAATAATCACGAATCTATTTTAGAAATTGCATTAGCAGGATTTAAAAAAAGTGAAGTTAAAGTCTACACTGAACATGGAAAGATTATTGTAGAGGGAAAGAAAAACGAAAAAAAAGAAAATGAATATGTCCATCGTGGGATGGCTCAACGATCATTTAAAAGAGAATGGCAACTTACAGATGATGTGGTTGTAAAGGATGTAAAATTTGAAGATGGATTACTTGTAATTAATCTAGGTAAAGTAGTTCCAGAACATCATGCTCGAAAAGATTATCTCTAAATAAAAACGAGTTCGAGATGGAACTTGGGGATCTTGACGATCCCCTTTTTTATGTTATAATTATATGAGGACAAAAAACTAAATGACGGTAAAAATATTATTACTTAAATCTGGTGAAGATGTCATCGCTGATGTCAAGGAGATGATTTCTCCCGAAGAAAAAGTTATTGGATATTTCCTTACAAAACCTGTTGTGGTTAAGTTAATACCAAAAAAATCTAATAACGACAAAAAAGAAACATCTATATCAATGTTTCCGTGGATGCCCCTTGCAAAAGAAAAGGCTATACCACTACCAACTGACTGGGTTGTAACTATGGTAACACCCATCGAAAAAATTGAACAAATGTATAAAGAGGAAGTTTTAAATGGAGAAACCACCGATCAAACTGATAGTGCTGATGAATCAACAAAAACTAATATCTCAGATTGATGAGATTGGTGCTGACATTGGACAACCTGATTGTAAATTAACTGAACCTTTTATAGTTGGAGATAATAATACTTTGTCTCCTTGGTTAGTTGAATCTACCAATCAGAATGTTTTTATGTTATCATCAGATAAGATCCTCACACTTGTTGATCCCAAACCTACTTTACTTGAAAAATATCAAGACCTTCTTAAATGAAATTCTATACTAATGTCCAGTTGATTGGTAATCAATTTCTGGTTCGTGGTGTTGAGAATGGGAAAAGATATGAACACAGAGATGAGTTCTTTCCCACTCTTTTCGTTAGATCAAAAAAGAAAACAAAATACAAAACATTAATGGTGTTTCGGTTGATGCTATCAATCCGGGATCTGTAAGAGATTGTCGTGATTTTTTTAAGAAGTATGATGAAGTCGAGGGATTTGAAATATATGGAAATGATCGATATATCTATCAATACATATCAGAAAAATATCCAGAGGATGAGATCAAGTTTGATATTAGTAAAATTAAATTAGTCACTCTTGATATTGAGGTGTCATCTGAACAAGGATTCCCCGATGTTGAATCTTGTGTAGAGGAAATACTTGCGATTACAATACAGGATTATACAACAAAAGAAATCATTACATGGGGTGTTAAACCATTTAATAATACACAAAAGAATGTAACATATCATTGTTGTAATACTGAAGAGAATTTACTTCGCACCTTTATTAATCATTGGATGCAAGATGTTCCTGATGTGATTACTGGCTGGAACATTCAACTATACGATATACCATACATTTGCAAACGCATCAATCGTGTTCTTGGTGAGAAGACAATGAAACGTATGTCACCTTGGGGTCTTGTATCTGAGGGTGAGATTCATCTTATGGGAAGAAGTCATACCACCTTTGATGTTGGTGGTGTCACGCAACTTGATTACTTGGATCTATACAAGAAGTTTACATACAAGGCACAAGAATCATACCGATTAGATTACATTGCAAAGGTAGAACTTGGTCAACAAAAACTTGATCACTCAGAGTTTGATACATTCAAAGACTTCTATACAAAAGGGTGGCAGAAGTTTATTGAATACAACATCATTGACGTTGAACTTGTTGATCGTTTGGAAGACAAGATGAAACTGATTGAACTTGCATTGACGATGGCATATGATGCCAAGGTGAATTACAACGATGTGTTTTATCAGGTAAGAATGTGGGATACTATTATCTACAACTATCTCAAGAAACGTAACATTGTAATCCCCCCAAAGAATAGATCAGCAAAGAATGAAAAGTATGCAGGTGCTTATGTAAAAGAACCAATTCCCGGAAAGTATGATTGGGTTGTAAACTTTGACCTTAACTCTCTATATCCTCATCTGATCATGCAATATAATATCTCGCCGGAGACATTGATTGAGGAAAGACACCCAACAGTTACTGTTGATAAAATATTATCTGAAGAGATAACATTTGAAATGCATCAAAATAATGCAGTATGTGCAAACGGTGCGATGTATCGTAAGGATATTCGTGGGTTTCTACCAGAACTGATGGATAAGATGTATGGAGATCGTGTGGTCTTCAAAAAGAAAATGATTGAAGCAAAGAAACAGTATGAAAAAACTCCTACTAAACAATTGGAAAAGGAGATTGCTAGATGTAACAACATTCAGATGGCAAAAAAGATCTCCCTTAATAGTGCTTATGGTGCTATTGGTAATCAATATTTTCGCTATTACAAACTTGCCAATGCAGAAGCTATTACACTATCTGGTCAGGTTTCTATCCGTTGGATAGAAAACAAAATGAACAACTATCTAAACAAAATACTTAAAACAGAGGAGGTTGACTATGTTATTGCTTCAGATACTGATTCCATCTATCTTAATCTTGGGCCTTTGGTGGAGGTCATATACAAAGATCGAGAGAAGGATGGTGCGAGCATTGTCTCGTTCCTTAATAAGATCTGTGAAATGGAACTTGAGAAGTATATTGAGAGTTCTTACGAAGCGTTGGCGAAATACGTAAACGCATATGATCAAAAGATGTTCATGAAGCGAGAGAACATTGCAGATCGTGGTATATGGACAGCAAAGAAAAGATATATTTTAAATGTATGGGATAGTGAAGGTGTTCGATATGAAGAACCTAAACTAAAGATGATGGGTATTGAGGCAGTCAAGTCATCAACTCCTGCACCTTGTCGTAAGATGATTAAGGATGCACTTAAGATAATGATGAATGGCACAGAGGAAGATATAATTGATTATATTGATGCTTGTCGTAAGGAATTCAAAACATTACCGGCAGAGGAAATATCATTTCCTCGCACAGCATCAAATGTAGATAAGTATCGAGCACATTCTACGATATACTCAAAGGGAACTCCCATACATATACGTGGTGCGTTATTGTTTAACCACCATGTGAAAAAGAATAAGTTGGATAATAAATATTCACTTATTCAAAACGGTGAAAAAATTAAATTCTGTTATTTGAAAAAACCTAACATTATTCACGAAAATATTATATCCTTTATCCAAGACTTTCCTCGTGAAATTGGACTTGATGCGTATATCGATTATGATCTACAATTTGATAAGTCATTCTTGGAACCACTCAAAATCATTCTTGATGCCATTGGGTGGAATGTAGAAAAAACTGTAAACCTCGAACTATTCTTTTCCTAATGGATTTACCTGTTGACGACAGAGAACTTGCCACTATAATAAAAGCATTGACTTTAGGTGGTGATACTGCATTGTATCAAAAACTTAAATTAGTCAAAGAAACACGGGATCAAAATCCCGGTGGCCCTTATAAAAAAATTCTACGTGAAACTCACGGATTAGTGATATGATTTTTTCTACTTTAATTGAACACGGAAACTATGATGGATTACCACCAACAGGTGTATTCATATTTTGGATCGTAGCATCCATAGTTATAACAGTAGGGTATGGTTTATACAATACTTTTGGAGAAGGTGGTAAAAACCTTAAAGATGAAATTTTAGAGCATGCGAAAATGCATGAGTTAGGGATTGCACATGGTCATGAAGGACGTAAACCAGTAATGACACAGAGAGCACAAGAAAAAGATTATCCACTACATCATCATAAGTAATGTTTTATAAAAAAGTGAGTCTGGTTACTGGTGGGTTTGATCCTTTACACAGTGGCCACATATCATATTTTGCAAGAGCAAAAGACTTCTCTGATTTTTTGGTTGTTGGTATTAATACTGAAGAGTGGTTAACTAAAAAGAAGGGACAATACTTTCAATCATGGACAGAGAGAGCAGAAATTATTCGTCATCTAAGAATGGTTGATGCTGTCATTACTGTCCCTGATGACGATCAAGGATCCGCGTGTGGTGCAATAGATAAATGTTTAGAGATTGCAGATGAAATTATTTTCTGTAACGGAGGTGACAGAGAAAAAGGTAACACACCAGAACTTGACAGATTTAAAAAAAATGATAGAGTTAAGTTTGAATGGGGTATCGGTGGTAATGATAAAATGAATAGTAGTTCATGGATTCTACACGGATATTTTGAAAGACAACGTAAATTACTAGGAATCTGATGGAAACGCATAGAAATACATTGCGTATGTTACTCAAAGAGAGAGCGTATAAGCATGGTAAATTTACCCTATCATCGGGTAAAGAATCAGAACATTACATCAATTGCAAACCTGTCACCTTATCATGTGAAGGGAATGCATTGTTATCTCACCTAATGATTGAACATGTGGAGGATAACGCTGCAGCAGTAGGTGGTCTAACTTTAGGTGCTGATCCTTTAGTATGTGGCATTGCACAGAAGGCTTATTATTCTGGTAAACATATTGATGCTCTTATTGTAAGAAAAAATCCTAAAGGATATGGGACAAAGGAAGTTATTGAAGGTAATAAACCACCAAAAGGATCAGTTGTTACTGTTTTAGAAGATGTTACTACTACAGGTAGTAGTGCGATCAAGGCAGTGAATGTATTACGAGATGCAGGTTATATTGTAAATCGTGTTGTTGCGATTGTAGATCGTCAAGAGAATCATAAGGTGTGGGATAATAACGAACTAGAATTTATTTCATTATTTAAATTAGAGGATATTATTAAATGAATTGTTGGCATTGCAATACTGAATTGATCTGGGGAGGAGATCATGACATTGACGAAGATGAGAGTATGGAGTATGATATGGTTACTAACTTATCATGCCCAACTTGTGAATCTTATGTTGAAGTGTATCACAAGTTTAAAAAATAATTATGGATTTTCTAAAAGAAATTGTAAAAGAGATTGGAGATGACTTTACTCAACTGGCATCAAATATCGACGAAACTGAAACATTTATTGACACAGGTTCGTTTATTTTTAATGGACTTATATCAGGGAGTATATTTGGTGGTGTATCTAATAACAAGATCACTGCAATTGCTGGTGAAAGCAGCACTGGAAAGACTTTTTTCTCCCTCGCAGTGGTTAAAAACTTCCTTGATTCTAATCCTGATGGTTATTGTTTATACTTTGACACAGAGGCCGCAGTTAATAAAGGATTACTTCAGTCTCGTGGTATAGATTTAGATCGTCTTGTTGTAGTAAATGTTGTTACAATAGAAGAGTTTCGTAGTAAAGCACTCAAGGCAGTAGATATATATCTTAAAAAACCAGAGGATGAACGTAAACCATGTATGTTTGTGTTAGATTCTCTTGGCATGTTATCGACAGAGAAAGAAATAAATGATACACTAAATGAAAAACAAGTTAGAGATATGACCAAATCTCAACTTGTCAAAGGTGCATTTAGAATGCTCACTTTGAAACTTGGTCAAGCAAAGATTCCACTTATTGTTACTAACCACACTTATGATGTCATTGGTTCTTATGTCCCTACAAAAGAAATGGGAGGAGGCAGCGGTCTCAAGTATGCTTCAAGCACAATCATTTATCTCAGTAAGAAAAAGGAGAAGGATGGAAAGGAAGTTATTGGAAACATTATCAAAGCAAAGACTCATAAATCACGCTTGAGTAAAGAAAACAAAACAGTTGAGATTCGTTTGTATTATGATGAACGTGGTCTTGACAAATATTATGGTCTCCTTGAGTTAGGTGAGATTGGTGGACTATGGAAAAACGTTGCTGGTAGATATGAAATCAATGGTAAAAAAATCTATGCAAAACAAATCTATGCAGAACCAGAAACATACTTTGATGATTATGTAATGCAAGCTCTAGATGAAATAGCACAAAAGGAGTTTAGTTATGGAGAAAGTTGAGTTTCTTATCCTAAGAAACCTTTTATATAATGAAGAATATCTCCGTAAAGTTGTCCCTTTTATTAAACCAGAATACTTTGAAGATGAAAAACAAAAGATAGTTTTTCAAGAGATTACTGCGTTTGCTGAACAGTATAATGAACTTACTACCAAAGAAGTTCTTTGTATTGAGATTGAAAAACGAAATGATATTAATGACTCTATGTTCAAGGATATCACGTTGTTCATCGGTGAATTAGACGACAATCCTGCAGATCTTACATGGTTACTCGATACAACTGAAAAGTGGTGTCGAGATCGTGCTATATACTTAGCATTAATAGAATCAATACAACTAGCAGATGGAAAAGATGACACTAAAGGAAGGGATGCTATTCCTTCTATTTTGTCTGATGCTCTGGCTGTGTCTTTCGATAATCATGTAGGTCATGATTATTTAATTGATTATGAGGATAGATATGAGTCTTATCACAGAAAAGAAGATAAGATACCATTCGACTTGGAGTTCTTCGATAAAGTCACAAAAGGAGGTCTCCCGAATAAAACGCTTAACATCGCTCTTGCTGGCACTGGTGTTGGTAAGTCTTTGTTTATGTGCCATTTTGCCTCTTCTGTTTTACTCCAAGGTAAAAATGTTCTCTATATTACTATGGAGATGGCTGAAGAAAAGATTGCGGAAAGGATTGATGCGAATCTTTTGAATATTAATATTCAAGATATTACAGACTTACCTAAACCAATGTTTGAAAGTAAGGTGACTGACATATCAAAGAAGACACAAGGCACACTTATAATTAAAGAGTATCCAACTGCTGCTGCACATTCAGGTCATTTTAAATCATTGTTAAATGAACTTGCATTAAAAAAATCTTTTAGACCTGATATTATATTCATTGATTATCTAAACATATGTGCGTCCTCTCGTTATCGTGGTAATTCTAATGTCAATTCTTACTCGTATATCAAAGCAATTGCGGAAGAACTCCGTGGTCTTGCGGTTGAAGCAAACCTTCCAATCGTTTCAGCTACCCAAACCACTCGTAGTGGGTTTGCTAGTAGTGATGTGGATCTTACAGATACGTCCGAATCCTTTGGTCTCCCTGCAACTGCTGACCTTATGTTCGCTCTTATATCTACAGAGGAGTTGGAGAGCATCAACCAAATATTGGTTAAGCAATTAAAGAATAGATATAATGATCCCACCATACATAAACGTTTTGTTGTTGGTATTGATCGTGCAAAGATGAGATTATATGATTGTGAACAGAAAGCACAAGATGATATTATTGACAACGGACAAGAAACAGAGTATGATGATGATAAATCAAAATTCAAAAAAACATTCGGTGATTTTAAATTCTAATGACATTACCTGATTATTTTTATCCCTACTGGTCTGTATATGATGGTTTAGGTCAACATTATAATGATTGCAGTCATGAAAAATATGCTATAGATACTTTGAGATTGCATCCTAATGAGGGGTTTACATACAAACAAATAAATGCACCAAAACCATTACCACCACATATTGTTGATGTAACTGCCGAAACAGAAGGCGCATTACCGGGTCAAAAAGGATTGCCTAAAGCAACCGAAAGATTGCCCTTTGAACCCATACTAGAAGAACTACCAGAAAGTAATTTACAAGAAATTTAATTATGACAGTTGACACAGAAAAATACTTAGACTTTGTGCATGATGTAACAAGCGCAGAAAGTTTAGACTATGCTGCTCTCTTAACTCGTATGAATAAACTAGAGTTAGAAGATGACTGTAATCTATCACAGTTATTAACCGCTGCACTTGGTCTCACAGCAGAGTCTGGTGAATTTACTGAAGTAGTAAAGAAAATTATTCTTCAAGGAAAACCATATAATGAAAATAATGTCTTTCATATGAAGAGAGAACTAGGTGATATTTGTTGGTATATTGCTCAAGCATGTATGGCACTCGACACAACATTTGATGAAATAATTGAGATGAATGTTGATAAATTAAAGAAAAGATATCCCGGTGGTGAGTTTAACGTGCATCAATCCGAAAATCGTAAGGCAGGAGATCTATAAATACTTTTGTTAAATTCTAATAATTCCCATGGGCTTAATGAATGATCTTGCAGGTTTATCTGCAGCATACGCCTCTATGAATAAGAGTGATCAAGGATATCTTTTGACAAGAGCAGATAAAGATGGTAATACTCCTGCGTGGCAAAATCGTTATAAGATAAATGAGGCAACAGGTAAACCATTGTATATAATGGCAGATCATCTTGTTGAGTCATTCGAGAATGAACTATTTCATAAAATTGATGAGGCTCTTGAGGAGTTAGATAAGTTAAACGAAGGAAAGATACCTGCAGGACTTAGAGCATACCTTGATAAGAAAAAAGGTAAAAAAGGTAATGGAAAAGATAATGGTAATGGGAAAGATCATGATGATGATAATGGAAATGGAAATGGTAAAGGGAAACCAGATTTCATAGATCTTGATAAAGATGGTGATAAAAAGGAGTCAATGAAAAAGGCTGCTAAAGATAAGAAAATGAAAGAGGAAAATTCTCTTTTAGATTCTGGTATTTTTTCTGAAGAAGAAATAACTGGTATTCTTTGGGGTGAGTTTGAGGAGAACAGACAAGTTGCTATGAATCCTGAGAAGTATAAAGATCCAGATGAATCTGATAAACCATATCGTCAGAGATCAAAAGCAGCAAGAATGAGAGATCCTGAGAGAGGAATCAACTCTCCTGCGTTCAAGAAGTTTATGGCAGACCGAGGAATGTGATATTCAATATTGTATGCTACAATATAAATATCTCAGATATTTAAATTACTATGGCATTACATATGCGTGAGCAAATCCTAAGAGCATTGATTGCACATGCTCAAGGAGACATTGCAAAACATAGAGCAAATGTTGAAGTTTATCTTGAACATCCTGCAGGTGTTGGTGAGCACACTGACATACTAGAATCTATTGAAAAGGAATTAGATACTATTGCAAAGTATCAAGATCAGATAGATGTAATCAAGAAGTATTTCATGTCGTCTCAAACTATGTCTAATATTGACAAAAGATCGAGTGAGTAGATAGATGGCTGATTCACCCAAATTATCAGAATCATCACAAGCATTATTTTGTGCTGTTGTTGATTATTTGGGTAAACCAATTAATGGTAGAAATAGACCGGCAAATTATCCTGCTTTTAAAAGAGAATATGGATCAATAATTAATAGAGTAAAAAACAAAGTTAAAACTGGATCTGTTTCAGTGTCAAGTATTGAAAGATATTTAACGGAGAATAAAGACTGGTATGACTCATCAATTAATATAGCGAATGAACTTTTTAATGCAACAGCAAAAATATCTAGAAAAACTTACAATAGAATAAAACCAAAAGGAATAAGTTTGTTTTATATTAGAGGTGATAAAGGCACGAGAGATATCATGAGTGACATTGCACTTATTTGGAAATATACAAATACTGCTGTAAAAAAAAGAAACAGATTAGAAGGGATAAACGATTTAACATTTAACGATATAAACAAGTGGAGTCCAGCAGATATCTATCTTGCCTCTCAAAAAGGTAGGATGGTTATAAGACAATTAGCCTCTGGAAAAGTAATGGGTAGTGGAATTAAAATTGGTAAAACAAATATTGATTCACTTACTGCTATGACAAGTTTTTCAGTATTGAACGCTTTATTAAAACAAATGATGGAGAATGGTGACATACTGCCACTGTCTTTAAAGAAAGCACCTAACAAGGATAGCGTTGTTATAAAAACAATAAATTTTATGGACAATGATGTTGCGAATGCTTTGAAAAAAAATGATATTAGATATCACGGTTATATATTTTCACAAACACAGGACGTATTCAACTCAAAAGATGTTTATATTAAGATAACTACAGGCCCTTTTAAGTTGCAATTCAGAGATAAGGGTGGAACTGGTGGTGGACAAAAACCCACTTTTTCTTATCAGTGTATAATATCTGGAGGAAAACAAGCTCTTGATGGTAGTCTTGCAGGTGATTCGATAGGTAATGTTATATTTCAAACAAACCAATCTTTAGGAAGACAATTCTCTTCAGCAAGTCAGAGTAGAATAATAGACTCAGCTTTTAAGATTGCAAAAAATATGCAAAAAGAGATAGATGTTGATGGGGTTCTATCTAAATCAATAGAAAATACTATTTGTAGAAAAGTATATGAATATGCGGTGAAATACTCTAATACCGCGATAGGATCAATAAAATCCTTTTACGAAGAATTAGTTAATCATCCTCAGTTTTCGAGGGGTGGCACATCTATCATGGTCAAGGAAGATGGTGGTAAGGTGAGACTTGAGAGTGAACTTTTAGTTGAAAGAGCAAGAACACAATTTTTATTTGGAAAGTTTATGGGTGGTAGATTGATAGAGGGCATGGAGAGATCAAAAAAAGACGCTGATGAAATAGCGATAAATTTATTATTATATGCAGGATCAAGAACGGCTAAATCATCACCCCATGTTAAAGCATCTGATATCTCATCATTGTAAATCGCTAAATAAAGTATATAATACCATCTTATGAAAGGTTTTTCACGATTTTTAGTTGAAGCAGAAGAATCCAAAGTAGCCGCTCAAGCAAAAAGACTCAATCTAAAGAGTGATGGGCATGGCGGTTGGTTAGATGCTGGTGGAAAGTATGTTGCAAAAACAGAAAAAGGAAAACTAAAATTCTTTGGTAAGAGAGGTGGAGCAAAAGAAGATCCACAGACACAAACTCGTAGACCAACACCAGAACCAATCAAAACTAAAGTTGCTGCAAGACCCGGACAAGTTGCAGCACCAGCAAAACCAGCACAACCAGAAACTGCAGCACCTGTAAAGACAAAAAAACCTGATGAGGCAGAGACTGCAGAGGGAGATACAATTACAGTTGCGTTTGGTAGATTTAATCCACCAACTATAGGTCATGAAAAATTATTAAAAGCAGCACAAAAAGTTGCTGTGGGTGGTGAATTAAAAATATACCCATCAAGATCACAAGATCCAAAGAAAAATCCTCTTGATCCTGATATGAAAGTTTCATTCATGAGAAAGATGTTTCCAGAGTTTGAAGAAAATATTATAAATGATTCAGAAATGAGATCAATATTTAATGTATTGGTTACAGCAGCAGAGGAAGGATATAAAAATGTTAATATTGTTGTTGGAGCAGATCGTCAAGCAGAGTTTGAAAATCTTGCAAACAAATATAATGGAGAACTATATGATTTTGATGAGATTAGAGTTATTTCTGCTGGCGTGAGAGATGCTGATGCTGAAGGAGTTGAAGGGATGTCGGCATCTAAAATGAGAAAAGCTGTAGTAGATGATGATTTTAATTCATTTAAAACAGGAACACCAAGTTCTATAAAAGATGCAGATGCACAAGCTTTATATGATGCAGTTCGTTCTGGTATGAAGATTGCAAAGAAGAAAGCAGTTGCAGAATTATGGCAAATTGCACCTAAATGTGATCCAAGAGGTTTGAGAGAACAATATGTATCTGGTAATTTATATAAATTAGGTGATTATGTTGAAAGTTTGAATACGGGACTGATAGGAAAAATAATTCGTCGTGGAACTAATCATTTAATATGTGTAACCGAAGAAAATTATATGTTTAAAACATGGATAAAGGATGTCATGGAATATTCTGAAGTCAGAATGAGTCGTCGTATGAGAGATAAAACACACCCAAATTACTTAATTGGCACTTCAGGATATAGAAAAAACGTTATGGATAAGATGGGTATGAAGAAAATACAGAACTTTGATATTAAGGAGTTCATAAATAAATACAGACTAAAAAAGTGACATGCCACAAGGAATATCGCCAAACCCATTAAACAAACTATCACAAATCTACTTAAATCAGATTGTTGAATCTGATTGTGATTGTGAAGGATGTGGTCAAGACCCATGCATTAAGTGTGGAAGAAGTCATCATATTGTGAATGAGCATCATAAGAAAGACGCAGATGGTAATACGATTCCTCATGAGGGTGAAGATGTTGATGAAGCAATGTATACAGGCCCTAACAAAGAAGATAGAAAGCAAATTAAAAAAATGGATGACCCTAGTTATGCTAAGAAGTTAGCAGACTATGAAAAGAATATGGATCCTAAGAAACGTCAGGCTCTTAAGGATAAAGCAACTAAGGGTATGAAGTTTACTCATGAAGCATTTTCTGACACAGGTATGGCAAAAGGATCTGGAAAACCATCTGGTGCTATGAAAGATTTTCTTGATAAGAAAGCAAAGAAACTAGAAAAACAAAGAGCGTCACAATCTCAAGCTGCTAGAAATAATCCTCACTTTGATAGCACACAACCATCACCATCAGGTAGAAATAAGTATATGGAATCTATTTCTAATTGGAGAGAAGATTTTATATGGGAAGAAGAAGTTGAAGGCCCCGATAATAAAGATAATAAAAAAGTAACAGAGAAAAATATAAAAAATAAAATTGTTATTAATCCTAAATTAGGTGAGGCAGTTGAAAGTATGGGTGGACAACTGATTGATGTTGTTGAAATGGATATGGATAAAAAGGGTCAAGAGGATCCACAAATGAAATCAAAGATGCTTCGTCAAAGGCAACTTAAAAAACAAGTATTACTTCGTAAATTACAGGCAGTAAGACAAACTGGTGGTGAAGACATTGTTGCATCATATGAACCAGACGGTGAACAACTTGATGAATATGGTAATCCAAGAGTAGGAATGAGGTTGAAAGTTGCTCGTGCGATTGATAAAGTAAATCCAAAACCAAAAGTAGGTAGTAAGAGAACTGCTATTTCAAACAAGTTGAAGATGTCTTCAATACGAGCAGAAACTAGAAGACAAAAACAAAAAGATAATCCATATTCAGTTGGTAAAAAAGTAAAGACTGCACTTGGAATGAGCACTGAAGACTACATTCCAGAAGAGGGATATGATCATTATAAAGATCGCATGGCTGAAAGGGGTATTGATATAAGTTCTCCTGATAAGAAAGATGCAACAACTATGCCAAGAAAACCAGAGAAACAATCAAAAGGCATGACTGCTGCACAAAAAGCAGCAAAAGGTAAATCTGCGCTTGATATTGTGAAAGCAGACATTAGGAAAAAATATGGTAAAGGTGCCATCATGGATATGAGTAAAAAATAATGCCAGCACTTTCCAAAAAACAACAAAGATTTATGGGAATGGTTTATGCAACCAAAAAAGGTGAAATGGATAATCCGTCACCTGAAGTTCAAAAGGCTGCAGACTCTATGAAAAAAAGTGATGCAAAAGATTTTGCATCTACAAAACATAAAGGTTTACCAAATAAAGTAGTGCAAAAGGAAGAATCAAATCCTCGTATTCCTCGCAAGAAGGGGCAACCAGCAGGTTCAAAAAAACATTCTGATTTATATACTGATGAAAATCCTAAAGGAACTATTCATGGACTTGGTTTTAAGGATGTGGCTACTGCTAAAGCATCTGTCTCAAAAATACGTAATTCTTCAAGATCACATGCTCATAAAATTCAAGCAGCAGTTGCTATGGAACAAAGGGCAAGAGAAATGGGTAAAACCTCTGAAGCAGCAGTCTATAGAAAATTCATCAACACGATGAAGGAAAAGACAAAGAAGATGAATGAAGCGATAAATCCTGCACAACAGGCTGCTATTGCTATCTCTAAAAAGAATAGATTGCAAGATTTAAAAATTGTTAAGAAAAAAAAGAAATCTATGAGTGAGAAAAAAGATCATGAACACTCAATGATAAGATCTCAACTCTCCACTATCATGAGAGCATCACAGAGATTGAAGAAAAAAATGAAAGGTGAAGGTGATGTAGAAGCATGGGTTCAATCAAAGATTACTAAAGCAGCAGATTATATAGATACTGCAGCAGATTATGTAGATAGTGGTGAAGTAAACGAAGAAGGTTTACGGAACTGGTTTGGTAAATCAAGCGGAACTACTAAGTCTGGACGCAAAGTAAAAGGTTGGGTTCAAGTTGGTGGTAAGTATGATGGTAAACCTTGTGCTCGCCAACCCGGTCAGAAAACAACTCCTAAGTGCACCTCTTCATCAAAGAGAGCATCTATGAGTGATAAAGAAAGAGATAGTGCTCGTCGTCGTAAGGTCGCTGCTGATCCCGGTCAACCACAAAAGTCTGGTGCAGCAAAACCTACCATGGTATCAACTGACCCCAAGAAAAAAATGAAAGAAGCAAAAGAGCTCCCTAAAAATGTAAAAGGGATTGCAAAAGAGCTTGATAAAGCAGTTGAATTGCATTCTAGTCAAGCAAAAAGGTTAAGAAAAGCTGGTATAAGTGAAGCAAAGGACAAAAAAGGTAAGGGTAGTGGCACAAAAGATGCTTGCTATCATAAAGTTAAGTCACGTTATTCAGTTTGGCCTAGTGCATATGCTTCAGGTGCTTTAGTTAAGTGTCGTAAAGTAGGTGCTGCTAACTGGGGTAACAGCACGAAAGAAGAGTTCGTGAAGGACGGAATCTCATTTCAACAGTTTCAGGAAAAGTGTTGGAAAGGTTATGAAAAGAAAGGTATGAAGACGATGTTTGGTAAGAGATATCCAAACTGTGTCAAGAAAGAGGAGACTGAGGTAGTAAGAGAGGATGATATGAAGGGGATGAGCGTCAAGTCTGGTCATAAAAGACCCACAAAAAGTGGGGCTGGAATGACAAAAAAGGGTGTTGAGGCGTATCGCCGTAGAAATCCGGGGTCTAAATTAAAGACAGCGGTGACTACTCCTCCATCAAAACTAAAAGCCGGAAGTAAGTCTGCCAACAGAAGAAAGAGTTACTGTGCAAGAAGTGCAGGGCAAATGAAGAAGTTTCCTAAAGCAGCGAAAGATCCAGATAGCAGATTAAGGCAAGCACGAAGACGCTGGAACTGCTGACCTATATAATATACGTTTAGGAAATTATTATGCTTTCATTTTTACTACCATTCGCATCAAAAATTGTATCTGATGCGGTGAATAAAATCCCTGAAAATGAGGAATTAGGGGATAAACTTATTGAAGTTTGTATAGTCATCCTTAAAAAAGCAGTTAAGTTAACAAAAACTGACATGGATGATAAACTTTTAGCGGAAGTCGAGAAGGCAATTCAGACCCGTTAATTTTGAAGATCACATATCTATAAATATTAATTAGCAAGAAAATCTAAAGAGAGAAAAACATGGCACTTTGGGGAAACAAGGATGCTGGTATTGGAACTGCCCCTGCAGCACATGCAGCGCAGGCCACGTTAACCTTGAATTATGCAACAAAAGAAATTGTTGGAGCAGCAACCACGTTTGGTCGTGTCGGTGCAGCAAAAACAGGTGATGTAATAGAAATCGGATCAAGAGCACCGGGTGCCACTTATTTCGGTAGTGCTACCATTGTTGGTATCGCAAGCACGACTTCCATTTCTATTGGATCAACAGCCGGTTTAAGCGGTGCAGCAATATCTGGAGTTACATTTTTCAAAGTTCGTGAGTGTCCTACCTCATCAGAAGGCGATCAATCATTCAGCACAAGAAATGATTCCGCATCAAGTTTGAATAAAATTGGAGAAGTAATTTTAGGAGCAGCAGTTGCCACTTCTGATGCAGCGGGTGTTGGTGTTAGTGTTTTCTCTGTAAGTAAGGCACAACAAAGTAGTGAGAGAGGACTAGGATTAATAGTTGGAGATAGCATAGATACAAATACTGGTAATCTTGTCATATCAAAAGTAAATGATGCTGTTGTGACCACATTATCTGCTGTTGGAGCAGGAGAAACAGTCTTTAGATTCGCTCCTCCACCGGGTATAAAACATGGTCAATTTATTCAAGACCAGAGTGGATCAATCGTTGGTTTTGGATCTACTACAGTAAAAGCGTTAGTTGGACAGGGTGCAACAACTAATTACATAACAATTAGTAATCTTGCTGGACATAATCTCTTGGCGGGAGATACAATTTTAACTCCTAATATTGCATCTGCTGTTGCAATCGGAACAGTGAATGTAGGTGTTAATACTATTTCATTAGTTGCTGGTGCCTCTGGAGGAACAATTACTGCTGGTATGGCGATCACAGTCTTTAGTGATACTATAGTTACATTAACTAAGGGTGCTGACATTGCTGTTAACGCTGGTTTAGGATTGACTATTGTTGGTGATGAGACTGCAGCGTTCATATCATTCTCATCGAAAACAGGATCAGCTATTGCTTCTGGAGCAGGTGTAACTGTTAATAGATTCCAAGGTGGTTATGATAGATTCATATATGGAACTGCAGGTGCTGGTCTAACAGCAACAGGTGACTCTACTGCCGGTGATAAATTTATTCTTGACCATTCCGGATGGGTTGGTGTTCAAACATACGTTGATTCAGCGGGTAACTTAAGAGTTAAGAAAGAAGTATTAGTTGCAATGTCAGGTATTACAACTGCTGATACTCCGATCTATCCAGCATATCCACCAAATCCACCAGCTGCATAAATTATTAAAAGTATGATATGAGATTTACTGAATTGAATGAGGGCAACTTCCTCTTGTTTGCGATTAAAAATTATGAAAATCCACAAGCCGTTACAAAGGACGACTTTGATAAGGATTTAAATCACTTCAAATATATCAAAAGATTATTGAAGAGATACAAAAACACTGGTGTCCTTAAATCTCATTTACTACTTAATCATTTTATAGTTCTCTATAATATTTTCGGTGAAGCGACAACTCCGATGTTATTTTACAAAATAGACGAAGATCTGTGGGATACGATGAAGAGTTTTGTAATCTTTTTAAACAGATTACCTGAGTATCCTAAGACAAGCATGCATGATGTCAAAGTTGACGTGGTATGTTTGAAAGAACTTTATAGGGATTACAATGAAAAAAACTCCGCTAGAAAAGGTAATTGAATTAATTCGTGAGCAAGCGATTGGTGGTGCTCCAACGAATAATGTTGGTAGTGGAAATATAGCAGGAACAAGTCAAGCGGGTGATGATCCCCCTATTAGAAAGAAGAAAAGATATATCTATACTAGGGGGGCACGAAAGCAATGGATGAAGAAGTAAGAGTCGCTATTCTAGAACAAAAACAAGAAGTTCTCGAACATTTTGTAGAGAAGTTAGATTCTGCTATTGAAAAAATTGCAGAGGTAAATACTAATGTTAGTAGGATGCTTGCCGTCCATGAAGAAAAATTATCGAAACAAGACGAAATCGACGGAATACTCTTTGCTAAAATTGACGAACTCCGTGATAAAATGGACAGCGATCATGTCGTCCTGCGTCAAAGACTATCATTATTGGAACGGAGACTTTGGACTACTGTTGGAGCATTGGGAGCAGTGGTATTACTAAGTAATCCCCAAGCTATCAAATTAATTAGACCATTGTTTTCTTCTGCAAATAGTGCTATAATAGCACCAGTAGTTGCTATTGTGGATGGATCAAGTTGATTCTAAGTATATTGGATTAGTATCATCAAGACTACAAAAATTCAAAAGAGTTAAATCTGATCTGTATAATTTCAGATGCCCGATTTGTGGTGACTCAAAAAGAACTAAAAGTAAAACGAGAGGATATCTCTATGCAATTAAGGCAAATGTAAATTTCAAATGTCATAATTGTGGTGCTTCAATGTCTTTGAGTAATTTTTTGAAGAAGATAGACCCTGTTGTTCATAAACAATATGCTTTTGAAAAATTTAAGGACGGTCATACTGGTCGTAACTTTGTTGTTGAAGAACCAAAGTTTGAATTTAAAGCACCAGTTTTTAAACCCAAACTAAATTTACCAAAGGCAATTGATAATCCAATTGCAAAAAAATATCTAGAAAAAAGAAAGTTAAACCCATCTGAATTTTATTATACAGATACATTTAAGAAGTGGGTAAATACTTTAGTCTCTAAATTTGATGATGTAACTTATGATGAACCACGAATAGTAATTCCTTTAATATATGAAAACAATCTTATAGGAATACAAGGAAGGTCTCTAGGCCCTAATTCTGTTAAATATATTACTATCATGTTAGAGGAGGATGCTCCCAAAATTTATGGACTCGACAAAGTTAACAAAGAAAAATCAATTTATATCATTGAAGGCCCTTTCGATTCCTCCTTCGTGGAGAACTCGGTTGCTATGTGCGGTTCCGATCTTGATGTTCGGTCGTTTGGTTGGAGCGATTATATTTGGGTTTTTGATAATGAACCACGTAACAGAGAAATCGTCAATCGAATCTCCAAAACCATCGATAGAGGAGATAAAGTGGTAATTTGGCCTAGTAATATTGTTGAAAAAGACATAAATGATATGGTGATGAGTGGACAAGATGTAATGAGCGTGTTAGAATCTAATACATATTTTGGTTTAGAAGCAAAACTTAAATTTAATACTTGGAAAAGAATATGAGCAACGGAACTAAAGTTGTTAAAAGAGATGGTTCAATTGAACTACTCGATCTAGAAAAGATGCATGTCATGGTCGAAGAGGCATGTAAAGGTCTTGGAGGGGTCTCTGCGAGTCAAGTTGAGATACAATCTGGCATACAGTTCTATGATGGTATTACCACTGCTGAAATTCAGGAAATACTGATCAAATCTGCTAGTGATTTAATATCTACTGATAATCCTAACTACCAATTTGTTGCTGCTAGACTATTATTGTTCTCTGTAAGAAAAAATTTGTATGGTGGTGTTCGTGATTTACCTCATTTAGAAAATCACATTTACAGTTGCACAAATATTGATGTATATGATAAAGACATTTTTAACAAATATTCTAAGGAGGAGATTGACAAGGCTAATGGTTTCCTTGACCATAGCCGCGATTTTCTATTCACATATGCAGGACTTCGGCAAGTGGTCGATAAATATCTTGTGCAGGACAGGAGTGGTGGAGGTGTTTTTGAAACACCACAATTCATGTATATCATGATTGCCCTGACAATATTTGCAGAATATCCAAAAGAAACCAGACTTAACTACGTAAAAAGATACTATGACGCAATCAGTAAACACAAAATCAACATCCCAACACCAATTATGGGAGGTGTCAGAACACCTCTTCGTCAATTTGCATCTTGCGTTTTGGTTGATATTGATGACACCCTCGATAGTATCTTTAGCAGTGATATGGCTATTGGCAAGTATGTCGCACAAAGGGCTGGTATCGGTATTAACGCAGGGAGAGTCCGTGGTATCAACAGTAAAATCAGAGGCGGAGAGGTTCAACACACAGGTGTCATCCCCTTCCTTAAAAAATTTGAATCAACTGTCAGATGCTGCACTCAAAACGGGATCAGAGGCGGTTCAGCTACTGTCCACTTTCCAATCTGGCATCAAGAAATTCAAGACATCATTGTTCTCAAAAACAACAAAGGCACGGAAGACAACCGAGTAAGAAAGTTAGATTATAGTATTCAATTAAGTGCTTTATTTTATCAAAGATTTATTGATGATGGAGAAATAACTTTATTCTCTCCTCATGATGCACCCGGACTTTATGATGCTTTCGGAACTGATTCTTTTGATGAACTTTATGAAAACTATGAGAAGAGTGATATACCAAAAACCACTGTAGGTGCACAGAAATTAATTCTTGATCTTTTAAAAGAGAGAGCAGAGACTGGTCGTATCTATATTATGAATATTGATCATTGCAATAGTCATAGTTCTTTCAAAGATAGAGTGACTATGAGTAATCTTTGTCAGGAGATTACTTTACCCACATATCCACTACAACATATCGATGATCATTTGGGTGAGATTGCACTTTGTATCCTATCTGCAATTAATGTTGGTAAGGTTCAATCTGATAAAGAATTAGAAGATTTATGTGATTTATCTGTCCGTGCACTAGAGGAGTTGATTGATTATCAAGATTACCCTGTAAAGGCAGCAGAGATCGCTACAAAGGCAAGAAGATCACTTGGTGTAGGATTTATAGGTCTAGCACATTATTTGGCAAAACTTGGGTTCAAATATGACTCTCAAGAGGCATGGGATGCTGTTCATAGTTTATCAGAATCTTTTCAATATTACCTTTTAAAATCATCTAATCAGTTAGCAATTGAAAAAGGCCATTGTGAAAACTTCGGAAGAACAAAATATTCAGATGGAATACTTCCAATTGATACATATAAGAAGGATGTAGATGAAATTAGTAATTTAGAGTGTCAGCATGATTGGGAATCTCTTAGGTCATCTATCTTGGAGCACGGTCTCAGGCACTCAACATTGTCCGCACAAATGCCTTCGGAGAGTAGTTCCGTTGTGTCAAACGCAACAAATGGAATTGAACCTCCTAGAGCATACTTGTCCATTAAAAAATCAAAGAAGGGGCCTCTTAAGCAGGTTGTTCCATCTTATGGAAGTCTAAAAAACAATTACACTCTTCTTTGGGATATGCCTGATAATACCGGATATATTAACATAGTTGCAGTAATGCAAAAGTTTTTCGATCAAGCAATCTCTGGAAATTGGTCATACAATCCAGAGCATTTTGACGACTCTGAAGTTCCGGTTAGTGTGATGGCACAAGATTTATTAACAACATACAAATATGGTTGGAAGACATCCTATTATCAAAATACTAATGATATGAAAACTGATGATGTAGAATCAGATAAACCTGATATACTAGACTTGATTAACGAAATAGACGACGCAAACGAAGAGGAGTGCGAATCCTGTGCAATTTAAAATTTCATCAACAGAATCAAAACCAATGGCAGAAGTTAAGGGTATGACTGTGTTCAACACAAAAGATGTTGACACTAAGAAACAACCCATGTTTTTTGGACAACCATTAGGTGTTCAAAGATATGATAACTTCAAATATCCACAGTTTGAAAATTTAACTAAACAACAACTTGGATATTTTTGGAGACCAGAAGAGGTGTCTCTACAAAAAGACCGTGGTGATTACCAAACATTACGTCCAGAACAGAAGCATATCTATACTTCTAACCTAAAGTATCAGATCATGCTTGACTCAGTTCAAGGTCGTGCACCCGGAATGGCATTTTTGCCATACTGTTCATTACCAGAACTTGAAGCATGTATGGAATGTTGGTCATTTATGGAAATGATACACTCACGTTCTTACACTTATGTAATTAAGAATGTCTATTCTGATCCATCTGAAGTATTTGATACAATCATTAATGATCCAAGAATACTAGAACGTGCTGCAAGTGTTACAGGTTCTTATGATGACTTTATCAACGAGGCACATGAGTATGATACTGGAAATCAATGGAAATCAGAGAACAAAGGTTCTTATCTGAGAGATTATACAAGAAAAGAATTAAAAAGAAAACTTTATAGGGCAGTCGCTAATGTCAATATTTTGGAAGGTATCCGCTTTTATGTATCTTTCGCTTGTAGTTTTGCTTTTGGTGAGCTTAAACTCATGGAAGGATCTGCGAAAATCATATCTCTTATTGCAAGAGATGAGAATCAGCATCTGGCAATAACACAAAACATTTTAAATAATTGGAGAAAGGGTGATGATCCAGAGATGCAACAGATTATGAAAGAGGAAGAAGAGTGGACTATATCAATGTTTGACAAGTGTGTTAATGAAGAGAAAGCATGGGCAAAGTATTTGTTCAAAGATGGTAGTATGATTGGTTTAAATGACAAACTACTTCATCAGTATGTTGAGTGGGTATGTAATCGTAGATTAAGATCGATTCATCTTAAACCACAGTATGATATTCCTGCAAGAAACAATCCATTACCTTGGACTGAGCACTGGATATCTTCAAAAGGATTGCAGGTTGCACCGCAGGAGACAGAGGTTGAATCTTATGTTGTGGGCGGAATAAAACAAGATGTCAAGAAAGACACATTTAGTGGGTTTAAACTGTAGGAAGTAGACTAGATAGTAATAATCTATCTAATCATGGATGCACTCTCATGCCCTTGGCCTGATCCTTTTTACAGAACTTATATGAACGGAAGACTTAAAAAAATTGACATGGAATCAAGACTTCTTAAAATTAAAAGAGGTCTTGACGAACACTCTTGGTATCCAGAGTGGAATGATACTCAAAGAGGTGCTGCACAACGCATACTAAATAATGCGTTAGAAGTGCTTCATGAGTATGACTATTGATTATGAAAATCCCTGGCTATATAAAGGTTCAAATTTCTCTTCTAATGATATTGGCGATTTCTTCGGTTACGTCTACATCATTACAAATAATAAGAACGGTAGGGAATATATCGGACGTAAATATTTTTGGCAGTTCAGAACTCCTAAAGGTAAAAAACGAAAAGTAAAATCAGAATCTGATTGGAAGAAGTATTATGGGTCTTGTCCGGAACTTAAAGAAGAAATTGGACGATTGGGTAAACAAAATTTTAGTCGAACTATCTTATCATTACATTATACAAAGGGCAAAACAAACTACGAAGAAACCAGACAACTCTTTACGAACAGGGTTCTTACGGAGCAGCTTGACGATGGAACCCCAAAATACTACAATAGCAACATACTCTCAAGATATTTTAGAAAAGATTACTATGAAGGGAACATCGACTGAGGAGACCGTATACTCAACACGTAAGTGGTCTATTGCTCGTATAGATGAAGCAAAACCAGTCGCCGATAAAAATGCTATATACAAAGAGTTTGCAGAATGGATAGAACTTGAGATCGGTGACGATGATATAGAAGTTTTATCACTAGAACCACTAGACGATTACTACCGAGAATCAGAGGGTTGACAACTCTCAGATAGTATGTCATAATAAGTTTGTCGGACGCGACATAGGGAGTGACTGAATAAACTTACTGGCATATTGCTGGTTAAGGTGATGAGACAGAGGTGGTGCTCGCTGTCAGGAATGGCAGAACTATCTTACCAGATAGGTCTTAGGCAAAGATGTATTTACTCTGTAGTAATGCCCATCTTTTGTTGGTATACAGGAATCCAACCTCCCCCTTTCTTTTAAGACCTAAGATGCAACTTTACAAGTGGGGCAGAGGGTCTTATTTTTTTTAATTGATATGAAAGTAGATAAACCATGGGGATCATATGAGGTATTGTTGGACGAACCAACATACAAAGTAAAAAGAATTATAATCTTACCTCAACAACAACTCTCTCTACAGTATCATAATCTTAGAGAGGAGCATTGGACAATTGTAGAAGGTAGTGGAACTATACATGTTAATGGTGTGGATTTCCAAGGTATTGTTGGTGATAGAATTATGATTAACAAAAAAGAGGTTCACCGAGCAAAGGCTAATCAAGAACGTTTAGTTTTTATTGAGGTTCAATTAGGTGAATGTAAAGAAGATGATATTATTAGATTAGAGGATCAGTATGGTAGAGTCAAATGATTATTGTAAGATGCAAAGATTGTAATAAAGAGATAACCAGTAGTAAGAAACCAGAGTCATGTGGATGTCCTAACATGTTGGTTGTAACAGGCGATTCTTTTACGGCAAAAAATCTAAAGAAAGTTATAATGTTAAATAATAATACACAAAAAACAGATGCGAAAGCATTAACACCAGAAGAACTTGCTTGGCAAGAACAAAGAAGAAAAAGAAAAGTCAGAAAACTTGACTTTGAAATACGTTAAGTCTTAACATGATCGATACACTAATCAGAGAGTTCCCAGTAACTACTGTTACTAAACTCAAAAGAAAAAACGATTCTTACACTAAAGAAGAAGTTAATTTACTCATTGAAGCAGCTGTTAAAGAGGCAGTGAATCAAGCAAGAGAGATTGATGAGATATCAATGGCAAAGCATAATCGCGATGCCACTGTTATCAGTATGATTCTTGGATTCACCACTCTTGCATTATTTGTTGATGGTCTATTAAGAATGTTAGGAATCATTCCACCATTTATGCATATTGATGTTAATATTTTAGATAAGATAGAGACTGATATAATTGATAAAATAAAACAAGTTCCTATTCAAAAGTTATTTCAACGACAATGAATGATTTTACTGTTTTTATCTTCCTTATATTTTTTGTAGGTGTATTTGGCGCAACATTTGCTTTCATGTGGAAGATGATGACTACCACTATTGATTCTCTAAACAAACCAATCAAAAGACAAAATATTCACCCAGAAATGACAGACGTTAAATCAGGTGAAGAACTTTTAGTATTTAATGTTGAAGATGATGACGATGATGATGTCATAATAATTCGTAGATAATATATAATATACGTCGCCATACTACAATGCCTGATAAAAAGGTTGCTTTAGAAAGATTACATGAAGATTACCGAGCAATTGAGAGGAAAAAGAAGGTAAGTAAAGAAGATGAGGCTATAATAGAATTATATACAACTGGTCGGGGATCCGATGCTTGACATTATCACAGATTAAATTTAAAATAAACTGTAAATGTATAAAGCAATGACGCTTAAAAACAAATTTAAAAGGGATATTCACACCCTACTTGGTGCTGTCAACAAAGAATTTTTTCTTGATGTATCTCATCCAAAACTTTTTAAAAAAGTTAAAAGATATTACAATAATAAAGAAAATATAGAATTTACTGGCAATCACTATGAGGATTATGATATAATGATGGAAGTTATACTAGAGGATCTCTCATGAATGTAATTCTAGAACGTTTCCCATACCGATACATTGAAATGGATGACTTACTTCCAAACGGTTTTAAAGATTATCGTATCCAAAAGTTTAATGAATCAACTCAAAGATGGAGAGACATGTATCTTTGCGATAATTTTATGCAAATAGATACAGCGATGGAGGATTTTGAATATACTAAATGGTTAGATCCAGAAGATGTCCCCTGCTATACCAATACTAAATAAAGAAAATTAATAAAACCATGGCAGCAAAAGGAAAAGCAGCAAAGTCTGCAACAGGTGCTTCTATGTCAAAATATGATGTAGAGGTAGAGGCAAGACTCAAAGCATTGGAAGAAGCAGTCGCTGAATTGAAATCACATACACATGATAGTGATGTCAGTAGCGATCATGATACACTTGTAAGTATGATTGAAACACTTCACGATGCCTTCCCCGGAAGATTCTAAGATTGACATTTAATTCTTAATTTCTTATAATAATTATAATACGATAATCGCATGAGTAAATTTAAAAAAACTGCACTTGTTCTCGGTGCTGGTGGCTTTATTGGAAGTCACATGGTTAAGCGACTTAAATCCGAAGGATACTGGGTGCGTGGAGTTGATTTAAAATATCCTGAATTTTCAGACAGTGAAGCACATGAATTTATTCAAGGTGATTTACGTGATGTTCATTTTGTAAAACGTGTCCTTGAATTTAAAGGTTATCAAGGTAATTTTTATAATTCAGTTCCTTATCAACACATTGAACCATTTGATGAGATATATCAATTTGCTGCTGATATGGGTGGTGCAGGGTTTGTATTCACAGGAGAGAATGATGCAGACATCATGCACAACTCAGTATCAATTAATTTAAATGTTTTAGAAGAACAAAGAAAGTTGAATGAAACATTCAATGGTGAAAAGAAAGATTGGACAGAAGCAAATAGATCTAAGTTACTCTGGAAAACAAAGATATTTTATTCTGGGTCTGCATGTATGTATCCAGAACACAATCAACTAGACCCTAATAACCCAGACTGTCGTGAAGAATCCGCTTACCCTGCTAACCCTGATTCCGAATACGGATGGGAAAAACTCTTTTCTGAGAGGTTATATCTCTCTTATAATCGTAATCATGGTATCCCTGTTAGGATTGCTCGTTACCATAACATCTTCGGGCCAGAAGGAACATGGAAAGGAGGAAGAGAAAAGGCTCCCGCTGCCATCTGCAGAAAGGTTGCCTACGCTACCAGCGGAGATGAGATTGAAGTATGGGGAGACGGAGAACAAACAAGATCCTTCCTCTACATCGACGAATGTATTGAAGCAACCCGTAGGCTTATGGATTCCGATTTTCTAGGGCCTGTAAACATAGGGTCTGAGGAGATGGTTACTATTAATCAATTGGTAGAGACTGCTGCTAAAGTTGCAAATAAAACAATTAAGAAAAATCATATTGATGGCCCTCTAGGAGTGCGTGGTCGTAATTCTAACAATGATCTTATTCGTGAGAAACTTGGGTGGGATTATGAGCAAACTTTAGAGGAAGGTATCAAGAAAACATATGGTTGGATAAGTTGGCAAATATCTAAAGAACTTTATCAGGAAGCAGATCCAATTTTAAACGAGGCAATGATTGCAGGTTAATTATGAGAGTTAGTATATTGGGCTCCGGTGGACAGATAGGAGCATATCTTGCAGAATATTTTCGCAAGAAAAATTATGAAGTCTTAGAGTTTGATATTACAAACGGTCAACATGAAGATATGACTGTGATTCCTAATCCAGAATTGCATCGTAAAATAATGTTGTCAGATTTTGTTTTCTTTTTAGCATTTGATGTTGGTGGATCGCATTATCTTAAAAAATATCAACACACATTTCAGTTCATAGATAACAACACTAGACTGATGGCAAACACATTTGGGTTATTGCAAAAATATAATAAACCTTTTGTATTTGCATCATCACAAATGAGTAACATGTCATACTCACCTTATGGTGTGTTAAAAAGAGTTGGCGAACTTTATACCAAGTCTCTTGGTGGATTAATTGTCAAATTTTGGAATGTTTATGGCATTGAAAAGAATATGGAAAAGGCACATGTCATCACAGATTTCATTCGTAAAGGATTTGAAACTGGTGTCATAGATATGATGACAGATGGAACTGAAGCAAGGGAGTTTCTTTATGCAGAAGACTGTTGCGAAGCGTTGGAAGCTGTCATGGCAAATTATGATAGACTTACTTCTGACGACGAACTTCATATTACTACTGGTAATTGCACAACTATACTGGAAATTGCACAGAGTATACAAAAATTATTTTCCAACATTGGAAAAGAAGTTGTGATCAGACGATCAGAATCTGTAGATGAAGTGCAGAAAGATGCCCGAAACATATCAGATCCTTACATACAAAAATTTTGGAAATCTAAAACCTCTGTTAAAGAGGGTGTTTCAAAAGTCTTTGAGGAGATGAAAAAAAATTATGTCTGATTTAAAATGGTGGTCTTGGTATATTAAAGAAAAAATTGCTTCTGAAGAAGTTATTAACTTTCTTAGTGATACTAGATTTTGTGATTTAGGAACTAATTCTTTATTGTTAATTGATCTGGTAAAGGATGTAAAGAATAAAAGATTTTTAGATCTTGGTGTTCGTGACGGTGCATCATCTATCGCTTTATCTGTTAATGCTTCTGAAAATAATAATCACGTTTATGGATGCGATTTAAATTTTTCAGGATTATCTGTGAACGGAGGAGAAAAATTTTTAAATGACAACTATGTTAGATGTCAAGCAGATAGTGTAACATTAGGAAAAAATTGGTGTGTAGATCCTTTTGATATAATTTTTGTAGACACGTTACATACAAGAGAGATTGTTCTCGCAGAACTTTATTTTTGGTCAAATCATATTAATGAAAATGGATATTTCATTTTTCATGATTCTCACTGGGATCATACTACAAAGGGAGATATGATAGCAGGAAAAGAGTATAGAAGAGTAGATGAAGCGATTACCGAATTTTTTAATCTCCCTAAAAATGTTATGGAACTAACTGAGTATGATGATCATGACATTTTTCTCTCCCATCATCCGGGTGATTATGGAATGACTTTTATAAAAATTAAAAATTTAGATGCAATAAAGAGATTTAAGGATGGAATTGATTGGGAAGAAGTATTTGTTCTTCGTAACGAATTAAATGATTTACATTTTAACAAGAACAATCCTAAGTTTATAAATTGGAAACAAGATATTCCTAATATTCAAAATGAATTAATTATTACACCATGAGTTTTTCTGTTTCCCATTGGTCGGGTCGTTTAGGAAATAATATACAGCAAGTTGCAAACTGCATCATAGCTGCTGAGAAATATAAAACTGATTTCACTCAGACACTTGATCACGATATAATATCCAAATTCACAGTTAATTTTGGATCTGATAATGTATATCAATCAGGCAGATTTTATGCTTGGGAGGCATTGGTTCATTGTGAGAAAGGAATATATGAAGGTGGTAATGAAATTGGAGTAGGTGTAGAACATGTATATCGTAATATGCGACGTGTATGTAAACGTATCTCACCTAATTTAAATTTACCAAAGAAAGATTCTATCGGTGATGATACGATTGTAATGCATCTTCGTAGTGGTGATAATTATCATCGTGTCTTTGATCCACCAACAAATTATATTCCAAACCCACTTATCTTTTATCTAAATCTTATTGATTCATTTGAGAAATGTATTCTTATTACAGAACCAGATAGAAACAATCCTATAGTTCATGAACTTATGAAGATTGATAAGGTAAAAGTTCAATCTTCTACAGTAGCAGATGACTTTGCAACATTGATGAGTGCAAAGAATGTAGCACTATCTGGTGTGGGAACTTTCGCAATGGCAGCAGCTCTGTGCTCCACTCAAATAAAGAACCTATATACAACTGACTTGTTATTGACAGAGCATTTGAATTATAGTATGCTGATGAAAACAGATGTTGAAGTTCATGTGATGGAATTGGATAACTATCTTCCTGTTTTTCCATGTAGTTGGAAAAATACAGAGGATCAACGTAAATTTATTCTAGATTATCGATGAAGATTTTTGTAACCGGATGTGCCGGATTACTTGGTGCTAATTACACTCGCCACTTGATTAAAAATGGACATCATGTGATTGGTATTGATGACCTATCCGGTGGACATAAAGCGTTTATCACGAAGGGTGAGAACTTTGAATTTGTTAAATTAAATTTAGAGAGAAGAAAAAAGGTTGAAGCATTGTTTGAGGAACATAAACCTCAAGTATTGCTTCATTTTGCTGCGTATGCTGCTGAAGGATTATCACCATTTATTCGTAATTATAATTATCGTAACAATCTTATTTGTTCTGCAAATCTTATCAATCCATGTATTACATATAAAACTAAGATGATATTTACATCATCGATGGCAGTATATGGTGCACAGGAACCACCATTTACAGAGGATAAACAACCACAACCTATAGATCCATACGGTATGGCAAAGTATGCCGTAGAATGCGATCTAAAGATGGCAGAGAAGCAGTTTGGATTAAGATATAATATTGTCAGACCACATAATGTTTTAGGAACATATCAAAATATTTGGGATAGATATCGTAATGTAATTGGTATTTTTATTCGCAAGACTCTAAACGGTCAACCCATACTTGTTTATGGTGATGGGGAACAAACCCGTGCGTTTTCTGATATTAAATACTATATGAATCCTTTTGATATATTATTAAAAGAATTTGATGGAGAAACATTTAATATTGGTGCTGATAAATTCTTTACACTCAATCAGGTTGCAAAAACAGTTCAGGATATTGGTAAAAAATATGGGTATGATGTTCCGATAGAACATGGCCCTCCCAGACATGAAGCAAAACATGCGTATTGTAATCATGACAAGGCAAAAAATTTGCTCAAGTTTAAAGACAATACTAATCTAGAAGAATTAATTGAAAGTATGTTTGTCTGGGCGATGAAACAACCTAATCGTAAAGTAAAGGATATGGAATATGAAGTAACGGAAGGGATATATGACTACTGGAAAAATTAATATGGAAGAGAATAGAGCACCTAATTATTGGCTTCGATATGATAAAAAAGATCATTACAGACTGAGGCATCAGTTTAAAAATTCTGAAAATGTAGAGGTAAACTGGTCACAATCAATGCAAGACATCTTTGTATTGAGTATGTTGGATGGTAAAAAGAATGGGTATTATGTTGAGATAGGTGCAGATATGCCTAGAATAATAAACAACTCATACTTATTGGAAAAAAATTATGATTGGACTGGAGTTTCATTTGAATTGGATAGTGAAAAGGTTGAATACTTTAACACTATTAGAAAAAATAAATGTGTATGCACTGATGCAACTACATTTGATTACAAAAAACTTTTTGAAGAAAGAAACTATCCAAAGCAAATTGACTATCTACAATTAGATATTGATCCATCAGAGGCGACACTTGCTGCTCTAGAAAATTTACCACTAGATGATTATAGATTTTCTGTTATCACATATGAAACTGAAGTTTACCGAGCAGGTATAGATGGATATTATGATGAAATATGGCAAAAGAAATCTAGTGCAATTCTAAGTGATTATGGATATGAACTTGTTGTTAAAAATGTAGCAAATCAAGGAAATCCGTATGAAGATTGGTGGGTTGATCCAAAAGTCATAGATCGTGCTATAATAGAGAAGTTTAAAGACGATAGTGGATTCACTAAAGAATCTATAGAATGTGTTTTAAGTAATACAAATTTCACCGTAATGCCCATGTATACCCTCACTGAAATATAATGAAAAGAAAAGTATTTGATTCTATTATTTTCTTCAATGAACTAGAATTGTTAGAGATGCGTCTCAACATTTTAGGTGATGTTGTGGATCATTTTGTCATAACTGAATCTCCATTCACTGTGAGTGGAAATGAAAAACCCCTTTACTATGCAGAGAATAAAGATAGGTTTGCTAAGTTCAATGATAAAATTATACATCATGTCACAGAAGAGATACCGAATGATTACAATCATCTGTTAGAGAAGACTAAGTTTCATTGTGCATATAAAGAGAATGATCCTTATGGCACACCAATGATTGATCTCCCAGTCAGATATCAAAGAGCATTATTCAATCGTAATAATAGTGCATTTGGTATTGAGAAAGGTAATCCAAAACCAGAAGATATAATCATCACAAGTGATGCTGATGAGATTCTTGATCCACGAGTTCTAGAAAATTTAGATTGGTTTGATGGTTACAATCATTATGTCGCAACAGGCCCTGCATTTTATTTCAAACTTAATTTTAAATATCAAGATGACTGGATGGGGCCAAGAATATGTAATTGGTTCAAACTAAAAGACACAACAGTAGATCAACTCAGACAAGATCATAAGAACGCATATCGTATCGAAGATACTGCATGGCACTTTAGTTTCCTTGGTGATGCAGAAAACTTTAAACTTAAGTTGGCATCATATGAACATACAGAAAATAATAGTGCAAATGTTCTTGCAAATGCAGAGGAAAAGGTGGAGAAGGGATTAGACCCACTAGGTAGAGGACAAATGTATAAAGCAGTTGCGATTGATGATACATACCCAGAATACATTGTAAACAATCAAGACAAGTATTCTAATTTAATTAAACCATGGAAGTAATCGAAGGAGTTGCTCTCTCTGAATTATGTGATTATTCATTTGGAGATCAATCAGGACAATGGAGTGGCATCTATACATCTTTTATGAAGGATGCCAATCTTATTAATACTGAATTTGTAAGTAAAGTTTTTGAAATACAAAAAGAGAGAAATTATATGACTCTCTTCATTGATAACATTCGTTTATACAAGAGAGATATTAAAGAGGTAAAACCAGAGGATAAACCATATGTAAATGAGTTGATGGATCGTAATAATCTATTGAAACTATGTGGTAATTTTTCAAACATGAAATTTATTATCTTCACTAATCTTGAAGATACTCCGATAGATGAACACATACACACCATGATACCTTCAAATGTATTATGCATATCTGCTGTCAATGCAATATCGCATGGTAATAGAGTTATTCCTGCACCATACGGTGTTCAAAGAAGGATGATCTCGCAAGATAATCGTATTGGCGATCTTGAAGTTTATATGGAATGTGTTCCTGAAAATCCATCAGGTTTACTATATGTAAGTCATAATGAAAATTCTAATCCAGAGAGAGTTGGTATAAAAGATTTATTTCGTGATAAGTCATGGGCACAGGTTAATGAAAAAAGAGCACCTTACTCTGTATTCTTATACAATCTTGCTAATTCAAAGTTTATGATATGTCCTAAAGGTAATGCAATTGACTGTCATCGTAATTGGGAAGTTATCTATATGAGAAGAGTTCCTGTAATGATTAGACATCCATATCTAGAAACATTATTTGAAAATTATCCTGTTCTATTTGTGGATAAATATAGCGATGTCACTGAAGAGTTATTGCTTGCAAATAATGATTTATTTAAGCGAGCACAAACAATGGATTTGTCAAATTTGACTCTACCAAAATTCTTTGATAATATTGTTGATAGGTATGTGAATAGATGAATACATTCATTGAAAAAGCACTTAATGGGACAATGGATTCTGATCGACACTTGGTGTCGATTTTTGCAATGGCACTTGCCTCAAGAGGTAAAGTTTTTATTGAACTTGGTGTCAGAGAAGGACATACAACAAAACCATTATATGAGGCAGCAAAACTCACTGGTGGTCATTTGTGGTCTGTTGATATAAATGATCCTACAAAATTTAAACCTAACAATGGTAATTACACCTTTACTAAACAAGATAGTATCAAGTTCTTAGAGGAGTGGCCTAGAGATAAAAAGATTGATGTTGCGTATGTGGATGATTGGCATTCATATGAACATGTCAAAAGACAATTAGAATTGTTAGATGAATTGGTTGGCCCCAGCAGCATTATCCTTTTACATGATTTGATGTATGGTAATACTGAACCTTTTTACCACTCAGATCTAGCACATCATGAGGGTCAATGGGCAAGTGGTGGGCCATATCGCGCAGTAGCAGAATTAAATCCACAGTTTTGGGAATGGTCAACATTGCCATGGAACAATGGATTGACTATACTGCGTAAAAAGTATAGCAACAAGTATCATAGGAGTTAGTATGTTAGCAACAAGCATTCATGAGCATGCAGGATTGGGAAATCAAATATGGAGATACGTTTGTTGTCGTGTATTTGCAGAAAATCATGGTTATGATTTTGGTGTCAGTCACCCTGGCTGGAGAGGTAAGTTTTTAAATGTTGATTGGGGTAAAGTTGTCCCTAACTTTGAAGAAGACTCTGATTATCATATCAATTCTGGATACTTGTATTATAAAGAAGAATCTATACATCATGCATCAGCACCCGGAGAAATTGGTGATCCAGATCCTAGATTTAAAGAATTAGAACCTAACACATATATCAATGGCACATTTCAAAAGATGTCATATATTGAAGAGCATCGAGATAAGATAAGAGATTGGTTGACGTATGATAGTAAATTTAATATTACTGATTATTCTGATGAAAATATATGTGTCATTCAACTAAGAGGTGGTGATTATACAACAGGGCATTCAATGTTACCTCCAGAGTATTATCATCAGGCGATGCATCATATGAGACAAAACAACCCAGACGTTGAGTTTGTAATTGTCACAGATGATCCGAAGACTGCAGGAAGAATGATACCTAATACACCTATAGTAGGATCGGCAACTGCAGAAGAAAAAGATCCCGATCAAAAGTTTATTAGTTGGTATGAATATACTGGAGGGCCTGTGTATATGGACTATAGTATACTAAACAACGCAAAGTATGCTATAATATCATCATCAACATTCGCTTTCTGGCCTGTGTGGTTGAATACAAAATTAGAAAACGTGATAGCACCTAAGTATTGGTTTGATTGGAATCGATCTGATGGGTGGTGGAGACCTAAAGATGGGATTGTAAATGATCCTGCATGGTTGTGGATGGATAAGTTTGGTGGATTGTATGAAAGTGAAACTTGTATTAATTTAGCAAAAAAATACTATGCTTAATCTTGATAATGTAACGTTATTTTGCATTTCATCTGACAATACAGATGGTGCGATCACGGCTTTGCAATATAGTATGAGGGGTATTAATTATGGTGCTGTTAAACTCATCACACATAAGAAACCCGATAACTTACCACAGGGAATTGAATTCTCTGAATGCTATGAAATTACTTCAATACACGAATACAATTACTATTGCATCTATAACCTTACCAGACACATTGATACCGACTATTGTTTACTGGTTCAACCTGATGGATTTGTTATAAATCCTGACAAGTGGGATAATGAATTTTTTGATTATGATTACATAGGTGCACCATGGGAGAAGGTAGATCATTCCTATCTTGATCCATGGGGTAAACCACATCGTGTGGGTAACGGAGGATTTTCTTTCCGTAGCAAAAAACTATTAGATATACCGAAGAGAGCACATATACAATTCGATGTAAACTGGGGAGATTTCTATAAACATTTTGGATATGGTAACACAGCAGAAGATGGAAATATCTGTGTGCACAATCGACATATATATGAACAACTAGGATGTAAGTTTGCACCGGTTTCTGTTGCTGCTAAGTTCTCTCATGAGAAACAGTTACCAGAGACACAGGGTATTACACCGTTTGGATTTCATTATCATTTACCACCCGGAACTACATTATGATAGGTCACAATCACTTAGGAAAGAACGGAAGATTTGGTAATCAGATGTTCCAGTATGCAGCAACCAGAGGTATCGCAGCAAAACGTGGATACGATTGGTGCATACCAGATGGCCCTAAGACAGATGATGAGTTTGAAGATGAAGAGAATCAACACAAACTTTTTATGGCATTTAAAATGGGTGGTGTCAAAACGATTAACATGCATCCTGCTCCTTATAAAGAGGAGGGTAGTTTTACTTTTGATCAAGACTTGTTTGACAATTGTGAGGATAATGTAAATCTATATGGATACTTTCAATCAGAAAAATATTTTAAACACATAGAAGATGAGATAAGAAAAGACTTTGAGTGGAGAGATGACGTAAAGAAGTTATGTAAGGATATGATTGATGGTCTTCATGTTGATCAACTTATATCTCTACATGTTCGTAGAACAGATCATTTAGTCAAACCAACTTACCATAATGTTCTCCCTTTAAGTTATTACAAGGAAGCACTTTCTAAGTTACCTTTGACTCATGATAGTTGCACAATACCAGTCCTTATATTTTCTGATGATCCTGATTGGTGTAAAGAACAAAAGTTGTTCTCATCTGATAGATTTCTTGTATCAGAAAGTGGGGATAATATTACAGACATGTGCTTGATGAGTATGTGTGATTATCACATCATGGCAAACTCTACTTTCTCATGGTGGGGATCGTGGTTGTCAAACAGTAAACGTATCATTGGCCCTAAACTTTGGTTTGGGCCTGATGGTCAAGATCCTAGAGATGTCTATGTAGATAGATGGGAGTATCTTGATGTTTGAGTTTTCAATTGCGATCCCTGCACATGATCGTGGTGAAAACGGCCCTAAATGGATGAGAGAGTTACTTGACTCTCTTGAAAGACAAACCTTTCAAGAATTTGAGGTTGTTGTCTCTGATCAGAGCAAGAATGATGATATTATGAATGTATGTAAGGAATATGATTTCCAATTTACATACATTAAATATCAAGGAGATGTCCCTTGTGAGAATATAAACATAGCATTGAATCACTGTGAAGGTAGAATTATTAAACCGATGTTTTCTGATGATATCTTTCTCAAAGATTGTGCACTTGAAAGAATACAGAGAGAATATAACAAGTTAGATTGCAAATGGGCATTCAGTGGATTTTCAAACTGGGATGGTAAAAATAAACATGACAAAAAAACACCAGTATGGGCAGACAAAACTCTTGAAGGTAGAAACTTATTGAGTAGTCCATCAGTTGTATCTTTTTTGAATGAATGTAAAGAACAATTTGATGCAAATCTCAAACTCTTGCTAGATGTAGATTTTTATCATAGAATGAGAATGAGGAACGGTATGCCACATATCATACTTGGTTCTCTGGTTGCAAATCGAGAACATGATGATAGAATAAGCAGTGATGCAACATCTAATTATGATTGTGTGGTCGAGCATCCAGAGGGTAACTGGCTTATGAACAGTAGAGAACTACAATATATTCATGAGAAGTATCCTGAATTTATTAAAAAACAAATTTATCCTGATGAGATCTGATTTATCAAAAGCAACATTTATTATTCCGATTAGGATTGAATCTCCTGATAGGATGCGTAATGTAATTACTACTACTGCATTTCTACTAGAGAATTTTAAAACAAATATTATTATTCAAGAAGTTGACAAAGAATCTGTATTTGAAAAAGAAGCGTTACCAATCTTAGAGGATATAGTTGATGTTGATATATGGGAAAACTTTAACTTTATTTTCAAACAAAGTAATGAACCATTATTTCATCGTCAAAGAGTTTTAAATGAAATGATTATGGAGGCAGATACTGAAATAGTTGTGAATTATGACTGCGATGTTATCTTACCCCGTAAATCATATGAACTCGCGTATCAGGGGATTGTGGACGGTCTATATGACGTTGTTTATCCATACGCTCAAGGTGATTATCAGAAGCGTGTAGCAGCAACAGACATTACAGTATCAAAGTTTTTAGAGACAGGTGACTACGAGTTTCTAAATGCTGTATCTGATATATCAACATCTGATTTTGGATGGGCTCAATTCTTTCGTAGGCAAGTTTACATTGATGGTGGTATGGAAAATGAGAATTTCAAAGCATATGCCCCAGAAGATAAGGAAAGATTTTACAGATTCACAACTCTTGGTTATAATGTAGGTAGAATTAATGATTACGTTTATCACTTGGAACATTCAAGAGGAGAAAACTCATGGTTTAGTAATCCACATATGCAGGACAATCAGCAGGAGTGGATTAAATTATCGCAAATGAGTAAAGAGAAATTACTTCAATATTATTCTGAACAGGAGTATCTAAAAAAATATGCTCGCCTTTAATAATATCGGTAGTCTTGGAAGACTAGGTAATCAAATGTTTGAGTATGCTGCACTTCGTGGCATCTCTGCTAAACATGGATACGAATGGATGATACCACCACCAGAAAACAAAGGTATTGAAAACTATAGTTTGCATGAGTGTTTTAAATTATCATCTGATCGTAAAGAAGGTATTATGGATCCTTGTCATTATGCACAAGAACCTCACTTTCATTTTTGCGAAGAACTATATGAAAGATGTCCTGATGGTGTGAGTCTTCATGGATTCTTTCAATCATGGAGATACTTTCATAATGTGGAAGATGAACTTAGAAAAGATTATACTTTTCATGAGGGTATCTCAGAACCATGTAAGGAGATGATAGAAGAACTTGGTGATAAAGAACCAATCATGTTGCATGTAAGAAGAGGTGATCCGAATCTTACAGATCCTCGTGGTTTCAAATGGTCATACACACAGTGTGGAGATCAGCATCCCGTCCAACCCATAGAATATTATGAGAAAGCACTATCACATTTTGATTCAAAACAACCTGTAATTGTGTTCTCCGATTCAACTGAATGGGTAAAAGAGCAAGAGATCTTTAAACCTGATAGATTTATGGTTTCTGAACCAGAGGATAAATATGCTGACGGTTCATTTACACCGTATGCTGACTTGTGCTTGATGAGTCTATGTTCACATGCTATAATAGCAAATAGTTCTATGAGTTGGTGGGGTGCTTGGTTGATCTCCAATCCCGACAAGCAAGTTATCGCACCAAAGATGTGGTTTGGCCCTGCATATGCAGACAAAGATACGACAGACCTTTATTACCCTAATTGGATTGTATTATGACTAGAATAGAAAGTTATGAGGATCTGACAGATAAAATTGTTGGATGGTTAAAAGATTATTACTTTGATAATAATATAAAAGCATTTGTAGTAGGAGTGTCAGGTGGAATAGATTCTGCCGTGGTATCTACTCTTTGTGCTAGAACAGGATTACCCACATACGTTGTGTGTATGCCTCTAGAATCTAAGTTTGAAAACACAAGGCTCTCTGATGCACACTCAAAGGCATTGGTAGAAAAATATGATAATGTTAAGAGAGTAGAAGTAGAATTGTTTAGTGCTTATGATAGTCTAATCAAATCAATCGAGTGGTGGTCAGAGGCACAACATTTTGATAAAAAGGAATTCACATCAAGTGAACTTGCAAATGCAAATACTAAATCACGCATTCGTATGGTAACTCTATATCAGATAGCAGGATCTGTTGGTGGTATAGTGGTTGGAACAGGTAACAAAGTAGAGGATTATGGAGTCGGTTTTTATACTAAGTATGGTGACGGTGGTGTTGATATCGCCCCTATTGCTGACCTTTATAAAACGGAAGTCTGGGAACTAGGAGAATACCTAGAGGTAGATGAAAGGATTTGTGAAGCACCACCAACTGATGGTCTATGGAAAGATGCTCGTAGTGACGAGGATCAACTAGGTGCATCATATGCAGAACTAGAGGAAGCAATGGAGACAGGCACAGGCCCTGCTGTTGAAGTTCTCAAGAAATTCAACACACAAAACAAACATAAAATGGAACCCATCCCTACATTTAAACTATGAAGATAGGATTAATCGGAGCAGGTAGATTAGGTATCTGCTTAGCTCTTTTAATTGAAAGAGCAGGATTTGATGTTATAGCATCAGATGTTCGTGAAGATTATATTGAAAATCTTAAACACAAAGTTATATTCACAAATGAACCACAAGTTCAAGATTATCTTTCTCAATCTGAAAACATTGAATTTACCACAGATAATCAGAAGGTAATTGATGATTCAGATATTATCTTTACTTTGGTTCAGACACCATCACTTGAAGATGGTAGTTATGATGTAAGTGCTGTATGGAAAGTTGTTCAGAATCTTCAAAACTCTAACACAAAAGGGAAGTCTTTCGTGGTTGGTTGCACAACAAACCCCGGTGATTGTGATGAGTTTCAAAAAATGCTTGACATGGACGTATACTACAATCCAGAGTTCATAGCACAAGGATCTATCATCAAAGATTTGCAGCATGCAGATATGGTTTTATTGGGTGGAAATGGAAAACACCTTGAAGCATTGCAAGAACTATATTACTTAATTCAATATAGTTTTAAACCTGCACATGTGCATACTATGAGCACAAAGGCTGCAGAAATTACAAAGATTGCTGTTAATTGTTTCTTAACTACTAAGATCAGTTATGCAAATATGCTTGGTGAAGTTCTTTCATTATCAGGATTAGATGATGAAATTAAAACTGTATTAAGTGCGATAGGAACTGATAGTCGAGTGGGCACAAAGTATCTTAACTTTGGTTTTGGATTTGGTGGGCCTTGTTTTCCAAGGGACAATCGAGCATTTGCTGCACATGCACAAAGCGTGGGGGTTAAACATAACATTGGTTATACAACTGACGCATTTAATGAAGAACATGCTCAGTTTATCAAAGAGTTTTTCATACGTAAGAACGAAAATCGATTACCCTTTGCATTCAAATATTTGACATACAAACCGGGTATCGATATACTTACAGAGAGTCAACAATATCGTTTATGCCTTGATCTTTTGAATGAAGGATGCAAAGTATATTGTATGGACGATGCGATCATTCATTTATGTGATGATCGAATTATATTTGAAGACCCTAAAGAGGATGTCTATTGGATCAATCTGTAACTGATAAGAATAAGTCTGCTTATAAGTTAAAAAACTTTGGGCCTGTATATTGTATTAATCTTGATGGGCAACCAGATAGATGGCAATTTATGGAGTCACAATTTAAGTTTTGGGAGATCGATAATTATACTCGTATCTCTGCTTATGATGGACGTGAAGATGACTTAAGCGATATTATCAAGGGTAAATATCCTGAGAATATGTCATCTGGTGAGGTAGGATGCACAACATCACACCTGAGAGCGATGAAGCACTATCTAGAAACAAGTGATTCACCATATGCAATCATGATGGAAGATGATTGTAGTTTAGATCTTGTTAAGTTTTGGAATTTTAAATGGAGTGATATCTACGCACACTTCCCTTATGATTATGATGTAGTTCAACTTGCTATCATATGCACTGGTGATATACATGTAAGATTGCACAAGAGATTTGTTAATGACTTCTCCACTGCATGCTACGTAATCAGTCGCTATCATGCAGAAAAGTTGGTTCGTTTACATTGTCGTGGTGATAAGTATAAACTTGATCAAGGTGTGAAGCCACGTCCTGTTGCAGATGATTTAATTTACAACTCAGGAAATGCATTTGCAATTCCACTTTTGGTTTACAAGTTTGAATTAGGATCAAGCATACATCCAGTTCATGTGGACGTATATCATAAAAATAATTATGAAGCACAAGTTAATTTTTGGACACAGAATGGTGCAAATATTGACATTGCTGACTATATGAACTATGATCCATACCTTGGTCGTGTTACAGAAAGTAGTGCGGGTAAGTGACAGACACATAAGTGGTTGTCATACGTTGACACCGTTTAGATAATCTGGTATTATAAATAAATCAACTGTCACATGTGACAGTTCTAGTCAAAGGACTCGAAAGATCGTAACCCTGTGGCGAATGTTAAACTATCCTGTCGGGGATAGAATCATCCGCAGGGAAAACTCTGCGAGACACTATAAAAAACAATGTCTATTAAATCAATTGCAGCTCTTGCTGTATCTCCATTCCTTTTCGCAGGTGCTGCTTTTGCTGGCCCATATGTTAATATTGAATCAAATTCAAGTTTTACTGGATCTGACTACACAAGCACAGCAACAGACCTAGCAATCGGATACGAAGGTGCTAACTGGTGGGTTCAAGGTGGCCCTGTAGTTACATCACCTGACAATGGTGAGTCTTCAACAGACCTTCTTGTTAAAGCAGGTGGTAACGTTGCTCTTAACGATGTAGTTGGTGCATACGGTGAAGTATCATACCAAACAGCAGACAATGCTGATTCAGCATACGGTGTAAAACTAGGAGCAAGATATAGTTTCTAAATAAGCATGAGACCTTTCGTGCGGTCTCTGCAAAACGGAACACCCATGACCTCTACATAACGTAGGGGTCTTTTTTATATGAAAAAAATCATCCAAGTTATTACACATCCTGTCACTTATACTAACTTATTAATAGTTGGAACATTATTGATGATAGAATTATTTCATACACAAGCACATTACAGAATGAATATAGATGTGCATGGGTATTGTAAACAATATGAAACTAATCAGCCCACAGAGGTTGAAGATTATGAGGAAGATTGGTAATATTTTTGTAATATAAGTTAATCTAATGGGGGTCATAAGACCTCCTTTTCTATGTTCGGGATCCCGAATGTAAAGAATCTTGTCAAAACTTAACATTTGCTATATAATATTGTTACATAAATTTACAAAGTCCAAATGACAACAATTACTGAAAGTGGTGGTCGCCAAAATATGTATCCTACAGATACTCGTCCATATATTGATGAGTCAATCTCATATGAGGGATATCCACAGAATGCAGAAAAAGTAAATGGTCGTTGGGCTATGATCGGTTTCGTGGCATTAATTGGTGCATACGTAACTACTGGTCAAATCATCCCCGGAGTTTTTTAATGAACTACTGGAAGAACGCAGAGTTGATCAATGGTCGTCTCGCAATGCTCGGTTTAGTAATCGGCACAATCAACTACGGTCTATTCGGATGGATAGCACCCGGTTTCTTTTAAAGAATGAAATTCAATTCACAATTCACAATTAATCACAAAGAGGAAAAACTCATGACTCCAGAAGCAGAAAGATTTAACGGTTGGGCAGCAATGCTTGGTTTCGTAGCAGCAGTCGGTGCATACGCAACAACAGGAAACATCATCCCCGGTATATTCTAATGACAAA
>Ga0115013_10000021_pt1 | contig 138180 bp, 119 predicted proteins | sample SouAtlMetagenome_2_FD_88686 | JGI IMG/M metagenome (GOLD analysis project Ga0115013, IMG submission 88686) | Marine eukaryotic phytoplankton communities from Atlantic Ocean - South Atlantic ANT15 Metagenome | ecosystem: Environmental > Aquatic > Marine > Oceanic | place: South Atlantic Ocean...
AACAACGAGAAAATTCTCATCCGTAACAATCGCATGCACACAACGGGAATTGCCGAGATTAAAACGGTGGGCATGGTACGTGTGCACACGGTGGGTGTGAATGAGACCAATACGATTGGGGCGGCTCAAGAGAATACAGTCGGTGTTGCACGGACGAGTACGATCGGCGAATCCGATACGTTAAACGTAGGCAAAAGCTTGAAGATCAACGTTGGTGAAACAATCGAGATTGCTTGTGGCAAGTCACTTATTAAATTAGACAGCGAAGGCAATATCTTTATTAACGGTGTAAAACTCAGTATCACGGGTGAAAAACACGTTCAAATTGAAGGTAAACGAGTAGATATCAACTAAGTGAATACTCCATGAATCGCCCTGATACAGTTATATCCAGTCCATTACCGAAAGCTAAGGTGCCTGACGTAGAGAATCAGACACCTTATCCCACACAATATTTTCAAACGGTTGACCCTGACGACAACGTGTTTCATGTTGTAGTACTTAAAGCAACGTATGACATGACACAGACCAACGAATTTGGGCGGTTAGAACCACATACTGAGTTAACCGCGTTAGCAACATCAGATCAATTTGAAGGCGAACCCGGCGAAACCCCCTTAATTTACGAAAGTGATTACTGTGCATTCAAGCCTAAATGCGATGTTTTCCTGATGAACGCCATTGCTTATGCCCCTGAAAATCAAGCCTTAGCGCGATGGCCAGTGGCCGTAGCTGTTGGGGACTGGAAAAAAATTGTTAATGTTACAGGGCCGAGAAAGTTTATTTTAAAAGATGGTGCCTATCAGTTAACGGAACCACAAGCGGTAAAAGTGGTAGAGCTTAACTACTCAAATGCATTGGGCGGAGAAAACCGGTGGCCCGAAAAGCCCAACGCTGAGGGCGAATTTGCTATTCATGAAGTAGCCCCTGAAAATTCAATTGGTAAAGGTTTTGCTGATAAAGACTGGCTATCTTATGCCAAGCCCACATCATATCCAGCTCCGCAAATAGAGCTGTACGAGCAGGCTTATACAGGACAGGCTGAATACCCAGCCGTAAGCCTAACCCCTATGATGAAGACATGGGAACCACGTGTTGATTTAGCGGGAAGTTATAATGACGACTGGAAGCATCATCGTTGGCCAAAATTACCGATTGATCATGATTATGCTTTCTGGAACTGCACTCCTGCAGATCAGCAGATTGACTATCCTGTTGGTGGTGAAGTTGTCAACTTGGTTAACCTGCACCCGGAAGTCCCGCATATTCGTTTTAGTTTACCTACGGACCAGTTTGTTTGTGACGTATATTTAGATGAAGGTCCGGTGCTTAAACAAAAGATGCATTTAGATACACTGGCTATTGATATGCAGAACCTGAAGCTTATTACTGTTCACAGAGTCAATGTTATATCCGGTATTAACTCACTGGAATTTAAAGTGCGTTTATCCAAGCGAGAAAACTCTATATGAGCATAGCTAAACCTAAGTCGGGTCAAATTCATCCTAACAATTATGGAAGTGCAGGCTCTCTAGCAAATACGGTTGGTATGATTATTCCTGTGATCCCTCCAGCGATGAGTGGGGCGGTTTTTAATGAGTCTACCCTAAGCGACATTTCATCGTTGAGTGCAGCAGCCTTGTTATCACAATATCTACCAGGTAGCTCTGGCGCCAGTAACGTCATGGAGGCTGCTTTAGATATTATGCAAGAAAGTGCTAAAGAAGCTACTCCCAGCCCCGCAGTTATAGCTCATATGGCTCAAGTACTTGCAGTTGAAACCTCAATGATAAGTGTGCGTCAGCAAAAGGTTAACCAGACAGAGGCAATGGGTGGTATTTCTAATACAGCCCAACAAGAATCGATATTGGATAATGATATAAATGCCCTAGAAGTACTAAAGCAGCAACTGGACGAACAAACGGCAAAGATTCCTCATTTTGAAAAAGTAATACCTGTTCTTAAAGCGGCTTCAACGGCTGCACATATCGCCCAACAGATAGATAACGGTAAATTCGGTATGGCTGGGCTAATGAGCGCCATGAATGCGGGCTCCGCACTGAGTAAACTGGCAAGTAAGTCATTAAATACAGCATAGGATAGAGGCCTCACACCACATTGATAGCGTATACGTTTGTAACGTTTTTAAGGTATCGAGAGTAGGTTAAACCCCTCGTTATGCCAAACCTGTTTGCCTTCGGAGTTAAAAACGGCAAGACCATCTCCTTTCAGTACAACTTTTATTTAAAACGATTTTTTCAAAGTCATATGTATTTCTATAAGGGTCGTTATTCCTAGAACGATGTTCTATCGTAAACTGAGAATGATCCATATCGATAATATCAATAGTTTTAGGTGGGAAAATAACCCAGTACTTCTCATGATATTTATTGTCAATAAAAACAGATTCTTGGAATTTAATATCGTTAGTGTTTTCTTTTAAAAATTAAAAAAATATTTCCGAACAAGCAATGACTTCGTTGTCTGTCATTACATCTGGAGGCATATCGAATTTATTATTTCCTTTATTATATGGGTCTTCGAAAAAAATGGATCTTTAGATTTGCCGATATCTCCTTCATCTAGGCGTTCAGATAATGAATGGGTCGATAAGTATGGGTAATTTCTGGATAAATCATTAAAGGGGATGTAATATGCCATAAGCTAGATTTTTTTGTTAAAAATATCGAAATTAAGTTCTATATGTTAATTATGTCGTTATTTTTATTAAACATCTTATGAGGCTGAAATTTGGTAATATCGATAAAGCTTAAGCCAGTTAATTTGTTTTCTTTTATAAATTCTAAGATGCTTTCTTCTATAACTATTTCTTTAGTGTAAGGCTCAATAAATATAGGTTGTATTCCTTTGGTCTTTTTTTTATCTACTATTATAGATTCGAATAAATAGTCGTTATAAAGTGGATTGTTAGAGTCTAATTCGAACGTAAGTTCTATGCTCGAACTTTCAGTGTCTATAATATCAATGATATCGGTTGGAACTATAGCCCAATAGTCTTCATGGTATTTTTTTGAGTTGTCTATAAAAATTGACTCTTGATATTTAATGTTATATTTTTTGCTGCACAAGTAATTTTTTAGTGTTGAGTTTGAAAATAGACAGTTGTCAAATATCATTAAATCTGGAGGGGATGAAGAGTTGTTATTTGATTTTTTATATGCCTCTTCTATAAAAACAGGATTATCTGTATCCCCAACTTCGTTTATCACAAAATTCTCAGAATTTCTGTGCAGGGTTATAGAGGGGGATTTGTTTTTTAATGTTCGAAAAGGTACGTAATATTTCATATATTTATGATGTCATTATTTTCTTGGAACATTTTGCTGAATTTAAATGCTTCAATATTTAGAAAGCTCAATCCGGATATTTTTTGTTTTTTAAATTCTTCTAAAATTGACTCATCTATTACTAATAGTTTTAGATAAGTATCTATAAATATTGATGGGGAGTTATTTGTTTCTTTGAAGGTCACTATTTTTTCAAATTCATACGTGTTAAATAAAGGTTTATTGGAATCTAGAATAAAAGTTATCTCGTGATCAGACTTGTCAAGGTTTATGGCGCTATAATAAGTGGATGGTTTTATCAGCCAATAGTTTTCGTGGTATTTATTATCGTTATCTATAAAAGTTGCAGGTTGTATAGATACATTGTTCTTGAAAAAATCTTTGGCTTCTTGGATGACTATTAACGAGTTATCAAATATCATTGCTCCTGGTGGTGTGGAGAATTTATCTTTTGTTTTTTTATAAGCGTCCTCAAAAAAAACATCATTAGATGTTTTTCCTGTATCTTCGGTATCAAAATTTTCAGAGTTTCTATGTAAAGTAATAGAAGGTATGTCACTTCTGAGTGTACGAAATGGTACGTAGTATTTCATTGTAAGAAACTTATAATTTTAATATATGTGAGTTTTCTCTAAGCAAGGTGCGATCAAGACCCAAATCAATGCTATGTAGATAAGCTATCTTGATACACATCAAAAAGTTAATGTTTTCGATTTTAAGGGGATATTACTTATTCGTAGTATCCTTAGTTAGAGCTAAGTCAGCTCCAACTAGAAATTAAGTTGTTTTGCAGCGTTTTATTCATCCACACAGCATAAATATACCCCATAAAATCCTCATCTTCATCCATTTCTGGTTCGACAGGTTCAAAGCTCGGAATATCAGCCCACCATGCGTCATATTCAATTGAGAAATTTTCCCCATCCAACTCAACTTAAAAAACTGTCACTTTCTTTGAAAAATTATGAGAGTACCTAAGAACGACATCTTGAGACGATAAGCTCCACTTTTTCTCTCCAATCTGCAATATCAATTGATTACCGTCTCTAAATATTGCTACTTTTCGCTGTCCTAATTGGTGAAAGTTTCCTTTCGGTTTTTCACTTAAACCACCTATCCAAACGGTCTTCGAGCGTGGGCTTGTGTGGCTTTGACGTTGCATGGAAGCACTAATGCTGTGAGCGCATGAATGCGCAGGAAAAGCGTTGCGCAAGTCCTTAACTACAGGCAGCCACGCGCGGTCACAAGCTTCGAGGACATTGTAACCTTCTGGCAGGCATTCCATTCGATTGATGACGAACGCGGCAGCGATACCGCCGGTACTGGCTAAGCTGCTCAATAAATATGAATCCGGTATTCATGGGTCTCCTTTAGGCAAACTAGTACAACTGGCTGAAGCCTTGCGCACTGCTATCAATTACTTGATCACTGGCTAAACAACCGAAGATGCACCTTTGCACTACAAGCAATTACTGCAAAAATTCAAATTATCGAAGGGGGTCGACGCAACCCTACAAGAAACGGTCATTAATGTAATTGATGCAATGGTTGCTAAGCATCAAATGGAGAGACATTAAAAACATTAGGCTCTGACAATTGATTGAACAGAGCCGTTATAAGAAAGCTCAGTTTGGTGGCTGGGTTTAAAAAATTTTAGAGAGGCGTTCCTCGCATCCGCCCAGGTTTCTGAATCAAGCGATTATCAACTTCTCTTTTTCGACACCGATTAACAAGCGTCTGAGCACTATTCAAATCAACCTTATATGATTCAAATTCATCCTTTGTAATTTCGTAATATTCTTCGTAATCTACATATTCATTTCTTACCGGTATCGATAAATAAAATCTCCCTGAATCCTCCTCAATACCGATAGAAAATCGTTCATCTTTGTTCACTGCCACATCAGTAAATTTCATTGTTTTTTCCTAAAATAATAAAGGTGTTTGCACATATCTATCGGAAGATATGTTTCCGGCATCTATAACTGCCTCTAAAGCGCCGTCAGGGAGTCTACCCCCAGGAATCCAAAAGTCATTTGCCCCAGCTTCATTACCTGAAGGAACACGAAGGTTTAGCTCCTTAGGGTTTGGAATATCTACTCGCATAAGCGTATTGGATTCAAACAAGTCTTCAGGAAGTCCTAATGCATTAGCCATTGCTTTTGGGTCTCCATTTGAAGATGCCAACAGCTGATCAGCTTGACTTCTGGTCATTACAAATGAAGTCCCATCTCGCTGGGCGATACCGTATTTATCGAGATTTTTCTGAGACATAAACCGAGAAGCACCATCATCAAAATTTGAAAGATGTTCATCAATATAGCCTGAAGATAAATACTTACTCGGATCAGGGCGTTGGCCGTGCGGAGTATTTCTAATCTCATCTATTTGAGATTGAGACAACGGGAAATTGTTTGGAACAACCTTCCTCTCAATCACCAGCGTCTCACCGGTCGAGCCACTTGCCTTTTGGCCTTTTAGCTTAATTCTTCGTGTATTCGCTCCAATAGCCTTTAGCTGCTTAAGTGATGATTCTATTACCTTTAAACTGTCTATGTAAGCGCTTACCGCTCGTGCTCCGCTGGCTATCCGTTTATTGACGGCGGTAACTTTCATGCCCATGACTGCTATACGGGCTATGATGGCTGCAAAACGGGCGGCTACGGCTAGGCCTCCTGAGATGAAGGCCAGTAGAATGCAGAACAAGACTTCTAAAATGATATAAGCGGCGGCAGCGCCGTATAAGAAAGCGTAGAAATTGGGAGGCACAGCACCAATAATTAGGCCTAAATACGATAAAAATATACGACCGGCGTCATCATTGATCAGTTCTAAAAACACACCGTAACTATCGGTGTCTTCTTTAATAGATCGGGCTAACTCGGGATCTATATCGGCGATAACGGTGTCGATAAAGTTGGCAATATCGGATGTGTTGGCACTCGATATGTTTTGGAAAAAAAGAAAAATATCATCACGATGCTCAAACAGTTTGACGGAGATATCAGCAATGCTTTCTAGATCTTCCTTCGTCTCCTTGAAAAGATCAGCAATGTCATCAGCTACATCTTCGACTGTATTGGTGTAAGTGTTCCAAGCGTATTCCGATGCATCGGTTATTTGATTGCCAAACCATGCCCAAGGTTTTTCTTGTTGTGCTCCTTCTATCAGCCAGTTGGCAGCTTTCTTATGGCTGTCCTCAATACTGCCAACTGCCGTTTCGAGGCCTGCTGTGACTTTTTCGTAAGCGGTTTCAGACAACCCTAGCCAGTCTGTTTCTGTAATCAGCTTTTTGGTGTCGGCTAAATGGTCGAACCAAAGCTCGGAACCTGCTAGTGCTCCATCTTTATAGCTTATCGCAGTCGAAAAAATTCCGTATTCATCCCATTGGGCTTGGAATTCTTGCATCGACGTTAAAACACGCCGATAAGTGGTATCTAGACTGCTTTCAAGTGAAAACCGCAACTCCCGGTTGACATCTTCTAGGCCGGGTATTGTATCACCCACAACCTGCACAGAGCCGGGATCAACGCCTACTTGTACCAGTGTTCCCGGTTCTTCTTGTGTTTGGATCGCCATGGCTTGGGAGGAGACGGTTGTATTATGTCCTGTCCCACCTGATAGGGTGCTCATGGGTGCAACGCATTGACCATTAATGCTTAAGATCAAGGGCGCTTCGTGTATGGGCGTTTTCCAAGGATCATCATAAGTCGCAACAACTTTAACCCAGCTTGTGGGTTTATCAGGACCAACTTTGCCTTGTTTAGCTGCGGGTGTTGTTTGGTTCATCCACACTTGGTCGCCGGTGCGAACTGAGGGCTTTCCGTTGACATAAACGGATCCACTTTTTTCTAAGCCAAAGCTTATTTCAGTGAGGGTGCCGGTAACAATGCCACCCCTGCGGCCTGGCTCATCGCCGGTTACTCCGGTAATAAAGCTTTCGCCATGCATAAACGCTTCTTTGCCACCCGCGAACACATTGGGGCTAACATTTTCACTATTATCCATAGTATGGGTGATGTTATAGGGAATAGGTCGCCAGCTTTTGCCGACTTTCGTCCAGCAGACATCAGGCGCCATGCTGACTAGTGTATAGTCAGCTGTTTTGGTTGCAATTGATCCGTTTGCCATCGCTCTATCCTTAAGCTAGGTATTCGGGGATATTATCATGCGGCACTCCACATAGGGAGTAGCCGTTTACGGTTTATATCCTCGTGCGGCTTCTATCCGTTTTTGGGTATCGGGGTGTGTCGAAAGAAATGAATGCTTCGTTGAGCTGTCTTCTTTGCCTTCGGGAATGATCTTTTCTAGCGCATCAGCGAACACATCTGGATTTAAACCTAAATCAGACAGGTGTGATAGTGCAAAGTTGTCGGCTTCGGTTTCCGCTTTTCTTGAGTAGCTTTGCTGCGTTAGAAAGGTAGGGAAGGCGACAATAAGGTCTTGCCCGAACGATAAATCACCGCCAACGATAAATACGGTAAGTAGAGTAATGGTTGATGAGCGGATGATCTGTTGAAGGCCATGACGATGTTCCACATGGCCTATTTCATGCAAAACTACACTGTTTAATTCATTCGGTTGATCTAGCCGTTTCACCAGCTCGTCTGTAATAAAAATATCGCCAGAGGGGAGGGCAAATGCATTGGCAATTGGCTTGAGGCTGTTTTCCATCGACCTGAAATGCAGTTTGATGGGGATGTCGGTGGACATGCGGCTAATTATTTTTTCTTCTATCTCTTCGCGAATGGTGGCCTGTTGGGCTTGGGGTAACTCGGATGGAGTAAACAGTAGCGAGTCTAGAACATCGATGCTGTGCTCGCCGATCTCTATATTAAGCTCGGCTGGTAACGCATGTGCAACTTGATGGCTAATGCTCGGGATTCCCCATTTTAAAAAAGCCAGCGTCAATACCACCACAAATATGGCTGAGAAAATAATTAATGATAAGTTACTTTCTAATTTATGAAGCCATAAGTTATTTTTTTGACCTGTTTGAGAAATCCATTGGTCGATGGCGTGATTATCATTGGTTTCGAGTAATGTGCCATCGGGGAAGGAAATACGGCGTGTGGTATTACCTACTCGGCTGCTGATTTGTAAGTCGCGAATTTCGCCACGAAGGCTATGGCCATCATCGCGTTCTAGGGTAAATTGACTGCCTCTGATATGAATGTCAGCCCGAGAACGGGCTGACTGATTAGCGGCATAGTGATAGCCTGAAATCACAAACTAAGTCCTAAATCGCCTTGGATATCAAAGGTTCCACCTAGCTCTTCACCTAGCGCTGACTGCTTTTGTTGTTGCAAGCTTACATAGTGTTCTAGGTCTTGAGTTAATGTGCCAGAGGTCGAATTAGCGCGATATTTGGCTAAGCGAACTTTTATGAAAGGTATCGCCAAACCAATAGTGAAAATTACCAAAAACAGGTTGGTTAAGTGTATCCAAAATAAAGACTTCACTTTTAGGTTGGAATGTAGGTTTAACGCGTTATCAAGCTTTAGTTCATTAAACACATGGTTGTTAATGCGGGCTTCCATGTAAGAGCGAGCCCAAAAGCTAAATGCGAATACCAATAAATACCCACCCAAAAATGCGATATTAAACAAATTGGAGTCCAAGCCAGCACTCGATCCATTTTGTAGTGAGAATAAAGCGCCTAATCCTGATGCAAAACCAATAGCTCCAAAGATTGCGGCAAATAAAAGGAAGACGCCCAAGATTACCAAATACGTTTTAAAAAACACGCCAATACGAATGTTAGCGCTGAAGTTGCCTTGGCCGTAATGGAGGTTGTTAACATGATAGCGATACATAAGTGCTTGAATATATGGCCCCATGGCATAAATACTAATGATTGCTACAGGCCCTAAGAACATCGCAACCATACCGCCCACAGTGCCATTAATTAGCCATGCGATACCGATAATTAAGCCCAATGCAACGGCGGGTAAAAAGGGAAGGAGTAGGATGTATTTATAGACTGTCCCTAGGCCTCCATCAAATGAGAAACGCACTTGGCGGTAGCTTGCCATACGTGCATGGAAGCGGTAGCTGCTCCAAATAATCCACGGAGAGGCCAGCACTAGAATTAACGTTAACCCGATACCCACAAGAGGGAAGAACTGATTAATAATAATGTAAATCGCAAAGGCGATAGCTGCAATGATGCGTCCTTTGAAGATTTGCCAGCCTGTTGCGTGGTATTCAAAGCTTGCCCCATCAAAGAAGGTATTACCGTAAAAATAACGATTCGTGCGGACTTTAGCCCATGCGGAGTAGATACCCAGAGTAATTACAGAAAGCAGAACGTTAACGATCCATATCTTAAAAAATTCGCCACCTGCACCTTTAAATTCAAAAGGACGAGTGGCGGATTGTGTGGCGATTGATTCGCTCATAAAACTGACTCCATTCAGTCGTTAAGTTGTTGAGGTCGCGATTGTAGCAGAATGGAAACGTTTGTCAGTTAACCCAATGAAAAATAGGAATTATTCCTAGGACTTATTCACTGAGTAAACATAGATAAGGCTTGCCACCATAAATAGTCCAAGGGGATGAGTATGGCCCATGTAATTAGCGTAAGGGGAACGGTAATCCTGAGTAAGCCCATAATAGGCTCACGTGCGAGCTGCATACCTACAATCAGAGGCCCTGATTGATAGGGGAAAAGTATGGTCGAGAAGCCAACGACTTGCGTCATAATCACGGCTTGTACTGTCATGCCTGTTTGGTTGGCCAAATCACCAGCGATGGGGGTTAATACTGCTGGCACACCCGGAAGCGTCGAAAACATGCCCGTAAAAAACGACATGGCAGTCAATGATATAAAGTTAACGGCGTCTGCCCCAGGGTTTAACGGCAAGACATGCTCCATAGTCACGGCTAATAGTTTCCCTAGCCCTGAGCTGTTGACCAAAGCGCCTAGCCCTAGCACGCCAGCAATAAAAATTAGCATTGAAAAGTTGATTTGCTTATTAAAAGTCGTTTGGTCCACCATGCCCACTTTGGGGAGTAATAAAAAGCAAGCCGCCGCCAAGCCTACCCAAGCGGGATTAATGCCGTGCCAGCTATCGGTTAACCAAAAAGCCAATGCGGTTAAGAGAACAATACTCAGCTTGCGCTGCTTAGCGCGTAAGCTCGGATCTTGATGAAGGTCGTTAATCGCCGCTGCTCTGTTAGGTTCGGCTGGTAATAATTTAATGATGAGTAAAGCAATGATGATGGCTTTAATAGCGCCAAGAATAGGAAAATGCAGTAGTAGATAATCCGTGTAACTAAAATGTAACCCATAAATGGTTTCCGCTGAGCCAATCATAACCATGTTAGGGATATTGGATGGGAGAATACTGAAGGTAGGTAAATGGCAGCCAAACGTGACAGCCATAACGACACCTGTTCGACCCTTCGAACCAGTATGGAAGCCGCAGCGATCTGCTAATGCCATGCCGATAGGTATCATCATGACTAGGCGGCCTATAGATGATGGCATTACAAAACCGAGTAAGGTGCATGTAAGCATCAAGCCCCCTATGAGCCAAGGGTAGCTTCGTTCCAGGTGGTGTCCTAAATATCCTGCTATTCGGTCGCTCATGCCACTATTAGTTATGGCCATACCGATAACCATACCCGCAAAAATAAGCCAAAGCGCGCCGGATGCGAAGCCAGAAAATATTTCAGTGGGAGTGGCTACCTCAAAAAGAATAGCCGATAGAAAAAATAATAAGCTGGTTTGAAATTCGGGTAATGCGCTGGTAGCCCACAATGTCAAAGTGATGAGTAGAATAATTAATGTGTAAAGCTGTAAGCCCGAAAGCATACCCGGAGGGTTAATTAATAAAAAAGCAGATGCTATTAATACTAATAATAGGGCGGCGCGCGATGGAGTGAAAAAAAATTTTAGCATAATGGCCCAGTTCGCATAGTACTTTGAGATGGATTGGTAAATTTCTACTAGCTATCTTTATGGATTGTTAGTTGACCTTTGCAGGCATCTTGTAGCCTAAGGAGTAGGTTATCTTTTTCCGCGGCTTCAACCTCAATAATTAGGCTAACCATTTCCAGAAAGGTTTGTTCGATAATGTGTGCTGACGAGCTGTGAAGTATAGAGTCCACTTGCGCAGAGTGTGAGTAGGCAAAAGAGAGTTGCACCTTTAGTAAAGGTTTAACTGTTTCTAAAGTTAACTGATCGAGTAGCTCGCGTACGCTCGCGGAGTAGGCGCGGACTAAGCCCCCAGTGCCAAGCTTAGTACCGCCAAAAAAGCGCGTTACAACGACACATATTTCCCCAATACCAGCACCTGCTATTACAGAATACATCGGCCTACCTGCTGTGCCGGATGGCTCTCCGTCATCACTAAAACCGTACCCCCCACTGACATAAGGTGAACCCGCAATAAAAGCGCTACAGTGATGATTGGCGTTAGGGGTCTTTTCCTTTAGGTCTGCGATAATAGATTTGGCCTCGGCTTGTGTTTTTATGGGATAGGCTTGTGCTATGAAACGGCTTTTTTTAACGTCTATAGTCGCTTCTGCATAGGTGGTTGGGCGCTGATAAATAGGTTGGCTCACAAAACTCTCGGTGAATTGCTTGGGTGCGTAAGATATTCTAGTTAATAGTATGCAATGTAGACTCAGCGCTGTCGACGTTGGCAGCGTGCTTGTTGGTATTTTCGGCAAACCGGTCCGTAAATGAATTTTTTAACATCTAACATGTCTATACCAACGTAAAGCCATTAATATGCTAGAACCAATTCAGAATGGAGGCACGATATGGATACCAACTTACACACTTTACCAAATTTATTTTTGCAATTAGGGTTAAGTGATAAACCTGAAGAGATGGAGTCTTTTATCAAAAGCCATACGTTATCGGATGGTCAAAAGATTGAAGAGGCTGAGTACTGGACTGAGGGGCAGGCTCAGTTTTTAAAAGAAAGTCGTGACCTTGATGGTGCATGGGCTGAAAGCGTTGATGAACTGAGTGCTTTGCTCAGTCAGGCGTAGTTATTATTAACAACCAATAAAAGATGTTGATTTATATACAAGTGAGATATCAGATGAAAAAAGTACTTACCGCGATTGTCGCCAGTGTTTTTGTTGTATCGTTATACGGATGCAGCACGGTAGAAGGTATGGGTAAAGATATCCAAAAAGGTGGTCAAGCAATCGAAGGCGCCGCTAAAAAAGCCAGTTAGTGCTCTTATCATGAGAAAGCAGCCCATTGGGCTGCTTTTTGTTGATTACTTCGAATCACTCACTAAGAGAATGAGCAGCCTTTTGGGCCCGTGCGCGCCCATCTGTAAGCGTTGCTCAATATCAGCACTTCTGGATGGTCCTGTAATAAGGTTGACCGTGCGCGGCATAATACTTTTAGTTGCCTCCCGGAGTTTTTTCCACGCCTCTTCATATGGACCCACGATATTTCTTTTGTGGAGAACCACAATATGATTGTCGGGTAAAAAGTTGAGTGTGGTTGGGCTTTCTTTACTCGAATGCAGCATGAGGGTCCCGGTTTCAGCAATGCCAGCAAAAGCAACGGTTAAGCTAGCCGCGTCACCGACGTGTGCTGTTCCTGTCTGCACCTGTAACTGTGAGCCCTCCCAATCTAATGTATCTAATTGAGCGTCGCTAGCTATGGTTAACGTGTCAATATGTTGTTCTTTTAGCCAAGGCTTCACTGCTTCTACAATTGATGCCTCGCTTTCTAGCTCAACAATTTCGGCAGCGGCTTCAATTGCCATCGCAGTAAATAACGAGACCTGCTCCTGATGCGGTAACAGGGCTCTTTTAGGTATTAGATTATGTCCGTGGGGTGTGAGCCTAGCCGCAACTGCAGCTCGCTGAGTGTGAGTTGGTTCTCCACGTTTTAGCCCTCGACGAATGCTCCCCAAAATTTCAGCTTTGCTCATGATGACTTCTCCGAGGCTTTTTGTGTCTTGTACAGGTCCATGAAGGTGCGGTTAGCAGGAGCAGGCATATCCCTAAACTGTGTCCAGCCTGAGGCCATGGGTAGTTTAGATATTTTTCCGTTTTGCTTTCCTAGTAATCGCATTGACTTGTTAGCCGCGCGGGACAACCATCGGTACAAGCGAGGACGTTTAGCAAAAAAAGCCCAACTTCCTAATCCCCAGCGAACAGCTTTGGGGCTTAGGTGCTTACTAAACTCACTCTCGCGCCAGTGTCTCATTAGCTTAGGTAGTGGAATGCGGACGGGACACACTGATTCGCACTTTCCACAAAAAGTAGAGGCGTTAGGTAATAACCCTGCTTGTTCAATGCCGATCATTTGCGGGGTAAGTACGGATCCCATTGGACCAGGATAGACCCAGCCATAGCTGTGACCACCTACCGCGCCGTAAACAGGGCAATGATTCATACAGGCTGAGCAACGAATGCAGCGAAGCATATCTTGAAGCTCGCCGCCCACCATGTCGCTGCGACCATTATCTACCAAAACAACATGGAAGTTCTCGGGGCCATCTTGATCTTCTGCTCGCTTAGGGCCTGTTGATAGCGTGTTGTATACGGAAAATTCTTGTCCGGTTGCGGAGCGAGCAAGTAGGCGTAAAAAAAGTGTCATGTCTTCTAACGTTGGGACAACCTTTTCGATAGAGGTAACGACAATGTGCGTTTTAGGAAGAGTTTGTGTTAAATCCCCATTGCCTTCGTTGGTTACAATGAGAGTGGAGCCTGTTTCAGCGACACAAAAGTTAGCGCCAGTAATGCCAACATCGGCCGCGACGAATTTTTTGCGAAGCATTTCTCTCGCTTCCTGCATAAGCACAGCAGGGTCATCGGATTTGGGGCGTTTATGTTTTTCGTGAAAAATATCCGACACATCTTCTAGATTGAGGTGGATCGCGGGAGCGATAATGTGGCTAGGGTGGTCACCTCGTAGCTGCAAAATATACTCGCCTAAGTCTGTTTCGACCGGCTCAATGCCATTTTTTTCTAAGAAATCATTCAGGTTGATTTCTTCTGTTACCATGGATTTACCCTTGGTAACCGTTTTGGCGTCTACTTCTTTACAAATATCTAATACGGTCTTACATGCGTCGTCGGCTGTTCTGCACCAATGAACATGACCACCATTTTTTAAAACATTTGCTTCAAACTCTTCTAGGTATATATCCAAGTTTTCAATAATGTGGTTTTTGAGAGCTGCAGCTTCATCACGCAACTGATCAAATTCTGGTAGTCGAGCAACGGCTGCTGCACGTTTGGTAGGAAAGCCAGCTTTAAGGTTTCCTAGTGCTTTTTGAAGGCCTACATCGTGTAGGGCGATTTTGGCGCTTTCTTTAAAGTGAGGGCTATTAATTTGCATGCTGCACCCCTTGCGCTGGTTGACCAAGGTCGTAATGTGCTTCACCGATGGCGGGTTCATCGGTCATGCCCGCTAGCACTTCGATGACGTGCCTTACCTCTATAGCGTGGCCTTCGCGCTTTAGCTTACCGGCCATATTGAGTAAACAGCCCATGTCGCCTCCGAGTAAAAGAGTAGCTTGGCTAGCCACGATGTGTTCTGTTTTATTACTGACCATGCGATTAGATATATCTGGGTATTTCACACAGAAGGTACCACCAAATCCACAACAGGTTTCGGACTCAGTCATCTCGTTGAGTGTTAAACCAGCCACTTGGGCTAGTAATTCTCGTGGCTGCTGTTTTATGCCTAATTCACGTAAGCCAGCACAAGAGTCATGGTAAGTCGCCTGTATAGGAAGGCTTAGGTCAGCCAGGTTTAGTGGCATAACCTCAGTCAGAAATGTAGTGACTTCATAGGCGCGAGCTTTGAGCGATTCAGCGCGTGCTTTCCATGGATCTTTTTCATCAAACAGCTCTGCGTATTGATGTAGCATGCCAATGCAAGAGCCTGAAGGGCCTACAACGTACTCAAAACCGTCGAAGGCTTCGATGGTTCGCTTGGCAATATCTTGTGTGGTTGAGCGGTCGCCAGAGTTGAAAGCAGGCTGGCCGCAACATGTCTGAGCGTCGGGAACACTCACGTGGCAGCCTGCGGCTTCGAGTAACTTTATCGTGGCAAAACCAACAGACGGGCGAAACATATCAACCAAGCAGGTCACAAAAAGACCTACTTGGGCGGGTTTGTCGAGTGTGTTCATTAGGTACCTTCGGCTCGGTTGTCAGGTGTTTTTATATTTATAATCGTGATGTAGGTAGAGTAGGCGACGTGTTGAATAATTGAAATATTACAGGCTAAACTGGTCTGACCAAATGGCGAGCCTTGGGCAAACATGAAAAACCAGTCGAAACAGAGTTTGTATCACGATTTATTGGCTGAGATTGTAAGTGGTGACATCGTACCCGGCCAAGTAATGCCATCTGAGAGGCAGCTGGTTCAGCAAACAGGACTATCGAGATCCAGTGTTCGTGAAGTCACTTCTCAATTAACGCATCGAGGCTTTATCGATACACAGCACGGTGAGCGAAGTCGCTGTAACAACCTGCTGGCAGCTCATTTAGATTTGCCTTTGGATTTAGGTGGCGATCCGCATACATTGCAGCTTCATGTTTTAGAGGTGCGGGCCGTACTAGAGGGCGAAGCGGCCTATTACGCTGCGTTGCGCGCAACGCCAGAACAAATGGATGCAATAACCCTCGAGTTTGAAAAGATGAAACAACGTAAAGAGGGGCAAACCACGCTAGCTAAAGCCAAAGCAGACCTGCAATTTCATATGCTGATTGCTGAATCTTGCCATCACTTGTTAGTCACGGCCTTTAGCCAACTGTTCTATAACCGCTATTTTAATGCAATTTACGGTGTGCTGGATCGGGCTCTGAAGCAGCATGGTCACTATCCAGATGGTATAAGTCGACAGCATGACTCCATCTACCAAGCAATCATTCAGCGTCAAGCAAATAATGCGCGCGTATTAGCACGCGATCACATTTTATACACGAGGCGCTTATTAGAGCCCAGTGACGTCTTTTAATGTGCTTTTTATGGCGTGTAATGACAATTCCATTAAAAACGCCAATCTTTTGTCATCATGCCTTGGTCATCGCTTTTGCATTCGTTAGAATATCCGGCTGCCACATACTTGGTGTGTATGTGAGATCATTTAATAGATCACAGGCCTGTCGTAGGGGCTCGTGATTACAGAAAGGAATTAGCAATGCCGGTCATTACCCTCCCTGATGGAAGCAAGCGTGAGTTTGCCAACCCCGTTTCTGTTTTTGATGTCGCCGCGGACATCGGAGCAGGCTTAGCAAAAGCTGCCTTAGCCGGTAAAGTTAACGGGGAATTGGTTGATACCAGCTTTACTATCGAAAACGACACAGACCTCGCTATCATTACCGCACGTGATGATGAAGGGGTTGATGTGATTCGTCATTCCTGTGCCCATTTAATGGCCATGGCTGTTCAAGCCTTATTTCCAGGAGCGCAAGTAACCATCGGGCCAGTGATTGAAAATGGATTTTATTACGATTTTGCATATGAGCGCCCGTTTACGTCTGAAGATCTGGAAAAGATCGAGAAGAAAATGCTTGAGCTCTCAAAACAAAACTTACCTGTTTCTCGTTCTGTAATGAACCGTGATGAAGCTGTGGCTTTATTTGAGAAAATGGGTGAAAGCTACAAAGTAGAGATTCTAAGCAGCATTCCTGCAGAGCAAGATTTGTCTTTCTACTCGCAAGGTGACTTCATCGATCTGTGTCGCGGGCCTCATGTTCCTTCGACTGGCCACATTAAAGCGTTTAAGTTAATGAAAGTGGCCGGTGCTTACTGGCGTGGCGATTCTAAAAACGAAATGTTGCAGCGCATTTACGGCACCGCGTGGAGCGATAAGAAACAACTTAAAGAATACCTGCACCGTTTGGAAGAAGCTGAAAAGCGTGACCACCGTAAGTTAGGTAAGCAACTGAACCTATTCCATCTTCAAGAAGAAGCACCGGGTATGGTGTTTTGGCACCCCAATGGCTGGACCTTGTACCAACAGATCGAGCAGTACATGCGTGTTAAACAGCGTGTAAATGGCTATCAAGAGATTAAAACACCGCAAGTTGTTGAACGAACTCTGTGGGAAAAATCCGGTCATTGGGATAAGTTTGCTGAGCAGATGTTTACAACACACTCAGAGAACAAAGATTTCGCTGTTAAACCCATGAACTGCCCGTGCCATATTCAGGTGTTTAACCAAGGCTTGCGCTCGTACCGTGATTTACCGTTGCGCTTGGCAGAGTTTGGCTCATGCCACCGTAATGAACCTTCCGGTGCTTTACACGGTATTATGCGTGTGCGTGGCTTTGTGCAGGATGATGCGCATATTTTCTGTGCTGAAGATGCAATCCAGCCGGAAGTGGCAAGTTTTATTGAATTTCTACATGAGGTTTATCATGACTTTGGTTTTACCGATGTCATTTATAAACTATCAACGCGTCCAGAACAGCGTGTGGGTTCTGATGAAGTGTGGGATAAAGCTGAGAAAGCATTGGCCGATGCATTAGATGCAGCCGGGTTAGACTGGGAAGAGCTGCCAGGCGAAGGTGCTTTCTACGGACCTAAGATCGAATTCTCTCTGAAAGATTGCTTAGGTCGTGTGTGGCAGTGTGGCACGATTCAAGTTGATTTCTCGATGCCTGGGCGTTTAGAAGCTCAATTTGTAAATGAACATGGCGATCGTGAAACACCGGTTATGTTACACCGTGCAATTTTGGGATCTTTTGAACGATTCATCGGTATTTTGATCGAACATTATGCGGGTGCATTGCCAGCGTGGTTAGCTCCAACACAAGCTGTTGTGATGAATATTACTGACAATCAGGCCGAATATTGCACGAATGTGGTAAAAACATTGCAAAATAATGGCTTTAGAGCCGTTTCGGACTTGAGAAACGAGAAGATCGGCTTTAAAATCCGCGAGCGTACTCTTCAGAAGGTTCCTTTCCTCTTGGTAGTGGGTGATAAAGAAGTAGAGAATGGCTGTGTTGCTGTTCGTACCCGTTCAGGTGAAGATCTAGGTACAATGACTATTGAAGCCTTTTCTGAATTCCTATCAAAAGATGTGGAACGTAAGGGTCGTGACGACTAATAATTAGGAGATATAGCAATCAAGCGCGATAATAAAAGAGGTGCACGTCGCGACAATCGTGCACCCATTAATGAAAATATCAAAGCCCATGAGTTACGTCTTATTGATGCGGACGGTGGGCAGGTTGGTGTCGTATCGCTTAACCAGGCTCTTGACATGGCTCAAGAGGCTGAACTTGACCTGGTACAGATCTCGGATTCGGATCCTATCGTATGTAAGTTGATGGATTACGGTAAGTTCCAGTACGAGAAAAAGAAACAGGACGCTGAAGCTAAGAAAAAGCAGCATCAGATCCAGGTTAAGGAAATGAAATTCCGTCCAGGTACGGATGAAGGGGATTATCAGGTAAAACTACGCAACCTGATGCGTTTCCTTGAAGCAGGAGACAAAGCCAAGGTGACTTTACGTTTCCGCGGTCGTGAGATGGCTCACCAAGAGCTTGGCATGCAGTTGATGAATCGGATCGAAGCTGATCTCGAGGAATACGGCTCTGTTGAGCAGCGCGCTAAAATGGAAGGCCGTCAAATGATCATGGTTATTGCTCCGAAGAAGAAAAAGTAATTCGTTCTTCTGTTAAACCCGTAACGGCGTTAGCTAGTTACGGGTTTTGCTGTTTTATCGAATTCAAAAAAATTAACGAATGCGTGGAGATTTTTGTAATGCCTAAGATTAAATCTTGCCGAGGTGCGGCAAAACGCTTTAAAAAAACTGCTAACGGTTTTAAGCACAAGCAAGCCTTCAAAAGCCACATTCTGACCAAGAAAAGCACTAAGCGTAAGCGTCAACTGCGTCCTATGCTTCAGGTTCATGCTGCTGATAAAGCACTGATCCGTCGCATGTTGCCTTACATCTAAGTCGCATTTTCACATACAGAATTAAGTAATAGGAAGGTATAAGAATGGCTCGTGTAAAACGTGGTGTTCAGGCTCGTCGCCGTCACAAGAAGATTTTAAAGCAAGCTAAAGGTTACTACGGTGCTCGTAGCCGTGTATTCCGTGTAGCTAAACAAGCAGTTATCAAAGCTGGTCAATATGCATACCGTGACCGTCGTCAGCGTAAGCGTCAATTCCGCGCATTGTGGATTGCACGTATCAACGCTGCTGCACGTATCAATGGTGTATCTTACAGCCGTTTCATTGCTGGCTTGAAAAAAGCTAACATCGAAATCGACCGTAAAGTATTGGCTGACCTAGCTGTATACGAACAAGCTGCATTTACTGCAGTTGTCGAAAAAGCGAAAGCTGCTTTAGCTTAATTGCACCCACCTCTATTTTTAGAGGTTGCAACGCTTAAGAATTCACAGGGGAAGGGTGCGAACTCTTCCCCTGTTTTTATATCGGCTACTGTGCTGAGCTCTGTTGTTAAACGTCGTAAACATAAGGTGAGCTAGCTGAGCAGAGTAACTGATTACTAACATATTCCTCCCAATTGATTGGAGCCGGAAATGGACGATATGCAAAACATCTTGGAGCAGGCCGCTGCCGCTGTAGCATCGGCTAATACGCTACAAGAACTTGACTTAGTACGTGTTGAGTACCTAGGTAAAAAAGGGCCGCTAACGGCATTACGTAAAGGCTTGGGTAAATTGACACCCGAAGAGCGTCCAATAGCGGGTGCTAAAATCAACGAGGCGATCCAGCAAGTTAGTGAACAACTAACTGCACGTAAACAAGCCCTTGAAACAGCCGAACTTGCCAAGAAGCTCAGTGCAGAGACTGTTGATGTGTCTTTGCCCGGCCGCGGCCAGCCCGTGGGTGGCTTGCACCCGGTCACGCAAACTCTAGAGCGTATCGAAGCTTTTTTTGCGAACATTGGTTATCAAGTAGCTGAAGGCCCCGAAATCGAAGACGATTACCATAACTTCGAAGCACTCAATATTCCATCGCACCACCCTGCGCGTGCGATGCATGATACTTTTTACTTTAATGCCAACACGTTATTGCGTACCCACACGTCAGGCGTTCAAGTAAGGACAATGGAAACACAGCAGCCGCCGATTCGTATCATTTGCCCTGGTCGTGTTTATCGTTGTGATTATGATCAAACGCATTCGCCGATGTTTCACCAGGTTGAAGGCTTACTCATCGACAAAAATATCTCATTCGCAGACCTTAAAGGTACGCTAGAGCAGTTTTTGCGTGAGTTTTTTGAAGAAGACGTCAAAGTGCGATTCCGTCCATCGTATTTTCCATTTACAGAGCCATCAATAGAAGTCGATATCGACCGTGGTGATGGTAAATGGTTAGAAGTATTGGGTTGCGGAATGGTGCATCCAAAAGTATTTGAAATGTCAGGTATTGATCCGGAAGAGTATACGGGTTTTGCCTTTGGTATGGGTGTCGAGCGTTTGGCAATGCTGCGCTACGGCGTGAATGATCTGCGCTTATTCTTTGAAAATGATCTGCGATTCTTGCAGCAATTTTCATAAGTCAGTCGCACGAAAGTACACACAGTAGATAGCTAAGAATTCTCAGGAAAGCAGCATGAAATTCAGTGAAAAGTGGTTACGCGAGCTCGTTAATCCATCAATCAGCACACAAGCGCTGGTGGATCAAATTACAATGGCCGGCCTTGAAGTCGATGAGGTTGCGCCCGTAGCTAAAGATTTTAGTAACGTTGTGGTCGGTGAAATTCTAAGCGCCGAACAGCACCCAAATGCAGACAAACTTCAGGTTTGCCAGGTGAGCGATGGCACGGAGACCTTTCAGGTGGTTTGTGGTGCTCCTAATGCTCGCGCTGGTTTAAAAACGGGCTTTGCGAAAGTGGGGGCTGTTTTACCGTCACCGGATGGGCCGTTCAAAATTAAGAAAGCCAAGTTACGTCAGGTTGAATCACACGGTATGTTGTGTGCTGAAGATGAGCTGGGTTTGTCAGAAGATCACGGTGGAATTATGGAGCTGGCAGCCGATGCGCCTGTTGGCACCAACCTTCGTGATTACTTGAATTTAGATGATCAAATTATCGATGTTGATTTAACGCCCAACCGCGGTGATTGTTTAAGCATAAAAGGCTTGGCGCGTGAAGTAGGTGTGTTGAATAAAGCTCCAGTTGAGTTTGTTTCAGTAAAACCGGTTCCTGCGACTATCGATGATACCTTCCCTGTCGTGCTAGAAGCGCCGCAAGCGTGCCCGCGTTATTTAGGACGCGTTATACGCAATGTTGATGTCACCACAGCCCAATCACCTTTGTGGATGGTAGAAAAATTACGCCGTGCGGGTATCCGTTCAATTGATCCTGTGGTTGATGTCACAAACTATGTGCTTATCGAGCTGGGACAGCCTTTGCATGCGTTTGACTTAGCTAAGTTGAGCGGTGGTATTGTGGTTCGTTTACCAAAGTCAGGTGAAAAACTCACGTTATTAGACGGTAACGAAGTGGCACTGAATGACGATACTCTGATCATTGCTGATAACACGGGGCCGGTTGCAATGGCGGGTATCTTTGGTGGTGAGGCGACGGGTGTCACTACAGAATCAAAAGATATTTTCCTTGAGTGCGCTTTTTTCGATCAAATTGCTATTGCGGGTCGCGCGCGTGCTTATGGTCTGCATACTGATGCGTCTCACCGTTATGAGCGTGGTGTTGATTGGCAATTACAACATGAAGCAATTGAGCGTGCTACGGCATTGTTAGTTGACATTTGTGGTGGTGAAGTTGGGCCGGTTACACAAGCCATTAGTGAAGAGCATCTGCCAAGTGCACGCACAGTAACGCTGCGCCACTCTAAAGTTAATCAAATGCTTGCTTTTGATATGCCTAGCGCTGAAATTGAAGAGATTCTAACGCGTTTAGGTATGGATATTACCGTGGATGGTGAAGGACAATGGCAAGTTGCTATTCCATCATACCGTTTTGATATCAGCATTGAAGTTGACCTGATTGAAGAGCTTGCACGTGTTTACGGCTACAACAACCTTCCTGTTAAAATGCCAACGGCTGCATTATCGTTTGTGCCTGATGATGAAACCCAGGTGTCGATGCACAGTATTCGTCGTAGTTTGGTTGCATTAGGTTATCAAGAAGCCATCACTTACAGCTTTATCGAAACAGGCCTTCAGCAACTTTTTGATGATCAGTACGAAGCACTTGCATTGGCTAATCCTATTTCAGCTGAAATGGCTGTTATGCGTACTTCTATTTGGCCTGGTTTGGTTAAAGCATTGCAATATAACCAAAACAGACAGCAAAGCCGTGTTCGTTTGTTCGAATCAGGTCAGCGATTCTTGCCTGTTGGGGATGATTTAGTCCAAGAAAATGTTTTATCAGGGTTATTATCGGGCAACCGACATCCTGAAAGCTGGATGGGCAAATCAGACCCTGTAGACTTTTATGATATTAAAGGCGATGTAGAAACTATCCTCAACTTAGGTGGCGCTGGTGATCAGTACACATTTGTAGCTGACCAGCATGTTGCGTTGCATCCTGGCCAGTCAGCCCGTATAGAACGAGCAGGAGAAACGGTTGGCTTTATCGGTGCTTTACATCCCGCGTTGGTAAAAAAATTAGACTTAACGGGCCCTGTTTATTTGTTTGAGTTACGTCTTGATGTCATTAAAGAAGGTAAGTTACCTCGCTTTGCGGAGTTATCTAAGTTTCCTGAGTCACGTCGAGATCTAGCGCTGATCGTAGATGAAAAAACACCTTACGAGATGATTCGTGATGTGGCGCAGAAAAATGGGGGTGAATACTTAAAACAAGTCATCCTTTTTGATGTTTACCAGGGCCAAGGTATTGAAGTTGGTAGAAAAAGTATTGCTTTGGGCTTGACCTGGCAACATCCTTCGCGCACTCTTAATGAAGACGAGATCAATGCGGCGGTTAAAGATGTACTGGATGCGTTGAGCTCACATGCAGGAGCAACGTTAAGAGATTAGCAAAGGTGGTGTTCATGAGTTCTTTGACTAAGGCAGACATGGCAGAACGTTTGTACGAAGAGTTAGGTCTTAACAAACGAGAAGCCAAGGATATGGTTGAATCCTTCTTTGATGAAATTCGTGAGAGCCTCGCGTCTAACGAACAGGTCAAACTTTCTGGTTTCGGAAACTTTGACCTGCGCGATAAACGCCAGCGCCCGGGCCGAAACCCTAAAACTGGTGAAGAAGTGCCTATTACCGCACGACGCGTTGTGACATTTCGTCCAGGACAAAAATTAAAGGACCGTGTAGACGACTATGCAGACAGCAGGTCCGAGTCAGCCTGATCTTCCTGCAATACCCAGCAAGCGTTACTTTACTATCGGTGAGGTAGCGGCTTTATGTGATGTGAAAGCACATGTGCTGCGTTATTGGGAGCAAGAGTTTGATCAGATCAAGCCCGTTAAACGTAATAACCGACGTTATTATCAACAGCAGGATATTCTGTTAATCCGCCAAATTAAGAGCCTGCTTCATGAGCAAGGTTACACAACAAGCGGTGCAAAGCAGTGGTTTAAGAGCCAGCAAAGCGGCGACGAAAATATCCGTTATAAAGAGCTGTTGAGGCAGACAATAACTGAACTAGAGTCCATTCTAGTTACACTTAAAAAGCGTTAGCCTTCGGGATAGCGCTTTTTTATTGCCTGCAAAGTTAGTCCCCTTGTTTAGTTTTACGATATTTACTTAACTGTTTTTTATAAAAAACCTTCACAGATTCAATCGCTTTGGTTACTATTACCGCCTCTTCGATAAGCAGCGTCATCTGTTTGTCATATGTCGGGGCGTAGCGCAGTCTGGTAGCGCACTTCGCTGGGGGTGAAGTGGTCGCAGGTTCAAATCCTGCCGTTCCGACCAATATTTATAATCCAATCTTATATAGCCGTTGAGCCATACGGTACAGGCTTCTCTTTTATAGCATCAATTTAGTTAACTCATTTTTTCCCTTACCTCGACTGTTTATAGCTTTTATTACAGTGTATATAACTCGATAAAAAATGATGCTTAACGCTTAGTACGTGGCTGTAAAGTTCAGCCACTGTGCGCATGATCAATCAATCGCCGATATGCCCTTTGAGCACCTCTACGGCAAATGCAGCGCGCTTTGATAGCGGCCATTCTGCTCGATGAATTAACCAGAGTGTTTCAACAACCGCATCACCCCATTCCAGTACGTGTATTTGATCCTGTTTGGCAAAGGCTTGACGTGCATGACGAGGTATAACGGTGAAGCCTAATCCTCTGGATACAGGTTCTAAAATAAGGCTAATTTGGTTAATAAATCCATGGATAGGGATGTCGTTAATATGGCCTTGGCCAGCAAATAGGCGGCTCAATAGGCGGTCAGCCATTGCCTTACCATCGGGGTGATTGATAAAGCCCAATGACTGCAAGTCTTCCCAATCTTTAATTGTATGACCGGCCGGAATAACTAACTCTAAAGGCTCTTCGCCAAAATAGTCTGCTGTGATGCGGGCATCATCCGGCTTGAGTGTGACTAATCCCAGTTCATATTGATTGGCTAATACGCTTTGAAGCACTTCTGGGTCAGGCGCAAAACGATGACGAATAGATAAGTTAGGGTGGTTGGTTTGCAAATCCAGTAAAGCAGGGTAAAGCGCTAAGCCAACACTACCGGGGGTTATCAGGCTAATTTCGCCGGCCGTTTTATCTGCACCTGACAAGTTGAGTTTTAAGCGCTTGTCAGCCTGCTTTACTTCATTGCAGTAGGCTAATAGAGAGAGTCCGGCCGGTGTTAGCTCAACGCTCCTTGGTCTTCGAATTAACAAAGGCCCAAGCTCATCTTCCAAGCGGCGAATATGTTGGCTCACGGCGGCTTGGGTAATATCTAAGTGTTCAGCTGTACGAGTAAAATTGCCTAGCTCAGCCAAAACCGAAAAAGATCGTAACCATTGTGGGTTTGTCATAACAATATCTTATCAGAGTGATTAGTTACATGCGCTAAATTTTATACCTAGGGTTCTTTATACTGAAGTTAATTCAGTGCACTCACTGGTTTTTTCGTAGAAAGTTTTTTAGGAGAGCAGTTATGACTTACCCACGTAGTTTTTCGCATATAGGCTTGTCGGTCACCGATTTAGATAAAGCTGTCGAGTTTTATACTCAAGTGATGGGCTGGTACATCATTATGGAGCCGACAACTATATCTGAAGATGACAGCCCTATTGGCGTTATGTGTACCGATGTTTTTGGTGCCGGTTGGGACCGTTTTCGTATCGCTCATTTATCGACTGGCGATCGTATAGGTGTCGAAATTTTTGAATTTAAAAATGCGCAAAAGCCAGAAAATAATTTTGAATATTGGAAAAGCAGTGTTTTCCACTTTTGTGTACAAGATCCTGATGTAGAAGGCCTTGCAGCAAAGATCGTTGAAGCAGGTGGTAAGCAGCGTATGCCGGTACGTGAGTACTTTCCTGGAGAAAAGCCTTACCGCATGGTGTACATGGAAGATCCATTTGGCAATATCATCGAAATTTATAGCCATAGCTATGAGTTGACCTACTCAGCGGGTGCATATCAGTAATCACCGTACAGATTGCTGCTGGTATCAATATGGCAGCTCTGAAGTTCATCTCAGAGCTGCTAAGCTTTTAGTGCTTTTTGGTAACCACTTCGCCCCACAGTTCTTCTATCCGGCTATCACGGCCGCAACTTGAGCGGTAGTAATTGTAACGGATTGGGTTCTTTGTGTAGTAGCTTTGGTGGTAATCTTCTGCTAGGTAAAAGGTGCTGGCGGCTATGATGGGCGTGACAATAGTCGCGTCAAAAGGTTTGGTTTGTTCCACGTTTTTTAAGGATGCTTCAAAGACCGCTTTTTGCTCGTCGTTTTGATAGAACATAGCTGTGAGGTAAGGTGTACCTTTATCACAAAATTGTCCTTTATCGTCGGTTGGGTCGATCGTTTTCCAGTAGTAATTGGCTAATGTTTCGAGTGATACCTTTTCATCATCGAACGTAATTTCTACTGCTTCATAATGTCCGGTTTTTCCTGATGACACTTGTTTGTAGGTGGGATTTTCTTGATGGCCGCCAGTGTATCCGGATACAACGTCAATAACCCCATCAATTTTCTCGAAATCAGATTCAACGCACCAAAAGCAACCACCAGCTACAATCATGGTTTGCGTAGCGGCTTGGCTAGAGAGCGCGCTTGTTAATATGAGAGATCCTATTGCACTGCCTAACAGCGTTTTCATTTTATTCATTGCTTTCGCCTACCGATGAATGAGAGTAAAAGTTTGGTGTTTGCACCTACATTAAGTCATTCGAGCTATTTTGGCGAAGTAAGTTCACATTACGCGCTCATACGAGCCTAAATAGAGCAGTATTGCTTGGCGGCTCGTATGATTACGTCGAACGTTATAAAACTGAAATACCTCCTCCAAAGGCTTTATAGATATTTACTAGCCGTGTAAAAGTTTGTTTTTCTAGCTGCGCTTGTTGATCGCGGCTACGTAAGAGTTCGCGTTCGGCATCCAGTAAATCAAGAAATTCGCCGCTACCTGCGTTATAGCGCCGGCGGGCTATGTGTACAGCTTTTTGGCTAGCCGCTCGCTGTTGCTCCGTTGTGAGTTCTTGTTGGCGGCTCAGGTTGTAGCTTTTTAGCGATAGCGACATGTCATTGAGTGCAGAGAATACGCTTTGCTCAAAGTCGGCTAACGCCATTTGAGAGCTTGCTTTTGCCGAGTTGATTCGTGCCCTCACTGAGCCCCAATCAGCAACTTGCCAACTAAGAGTTGGTGCTACAGACCAACTTTGCGAGTCGCTGTTGACTGCAAAGCCTGGGCTAGATAAAAAACCTAAAAAACCGCTTATCGAAAGGTTGGGATACAAATCGGCGGTCGCCACGCCAATTTGTGCGGTACTGGCGGCCAATGCACGTTCGCTGCTGGCAACATCGGCCCGATAACGCAAATAATTTTCACCCTCTACGATAGCAACCGGCTTTGATAGCTGCGGTAAATTGCTAACATCCCCTTGTGATAGCACACTGTCTGCTAGCTCTCCTGGCGTTGCTGCCAATAGAGATGATAGCGCCGCATCGGCGGTGGCCAATTGGCTTTGGTAGGCGGGTACACTGGCTTTGACTTCATATAACTGGGCATCCATTCGGGCGAGTTCCAGCTCGGAGGCCATACCAGCGTCTAACCTTGCCAGCACAATAGCGCGACTTTGTTCAAGGTTATTGACGTTTTCTTGTGCGACTTGCAAACGCAGTTGTGCACCACGGTAGTCACCATAACTCGCAGCCACTTGGCTGATGATTTGCAGTTGTGCGTCGTGCCACAAAATATCGGCTTGCTGTGCGTTTGCTTGTGCTGCCTCACTTGCGCGACGGATTTTGCCAAATAAATCGACATCCCACGTTAAACTTGCACCGCTTTGGTAACCTCGGCTAATGATGTCGTCATCACTTGGGTCTAAGGTGCTGTTTTCGTAAGCTTGGTAGCCAGAATCTAACGTGCCGTTTGGTAAGCGGTTGTTATCCGCATCACGAAAAACAGCATATGCGCGGTCTACGTTAGCACGCGCTTGGGTGATAGTACGGTTTTCAACCAGCGCTTTCTCGATAAGCTGATTCAGTACGGGGTCATTAAATGCTTGCCACCAGTTTAGTGCCGCGCCAGCCTGTTGGTAAGGGCTATTAAACGGCACCTGTTTGACTTGCTCAGGCATTTTGTAGTCCGGTCCGACGGCACAAGCCGTCAGTGTACCGATGACTAAGGCGAGAACCGCTGCTTTTAAAGGTGCTCTCATGGCTTAAACTCCTGCCTTATGGTCTGTGTTGTGGGCAGCGACAGGTTTGGGGTCGCGTTTTGCTAGAGCGTAGTAGAACAGAGGCGTTAAAATAAGGCCGAAGATAGTGACACCAATCATGCCGGAAAACACCGCGACACCCATTGCTTGGCGCATTTCTGAGCCTGCTCCGCTTGAGTAAACCATCGGAACAACGCCCATGATGAAAGCGATAGAGGTCATCAGAATGGGACGCAAGCGTAAGCGTCCGGCTTCTAAAATAGCATCTAGCCTATTCATGCCGTGGTCTTGTAGCTCTCGTGCAAATTCAACAATGAGTATGGCATTTTTGGTTGCCAAGCCGACGAGCACCACTAGCCCTATTTGAGTGAAGATATTGTTATCACCGCCGTATATAAGGACGCCTGTCAGAGCTGAAAGCAACGTCATTGGGATAATTAAGATGATTGCCATAGGTAAGCTCAAGCTTTCGTACTGAGCCGCCAAGACCATAAATACGAGCAAGATCACTAATGGGTAGATAAGCATACCTGCATTACCTGCCAAAATTTGTTGGTACGTGAGCTCTGTCCATTCGTATGTCATACCGTTAGGTAAGGTTTCTGCAAGGATCTTTTCAATCGCTGCTTGTGCTTCACCGCTACTAAAGCCGGGAGCTGGGCCTCCGTTCAGCTCGGCAGTGGTAAAGCCGTTATAGTGCATCACTCGGTCCGGGCCTGCGGTGTTAGTGACATTGATAAATGAACCCAGTGGGATCATCTCGCCATTTTGGTTACGAACTTTTAATTGGTTAATCTGCTCAGGAGTTTGCCTAAATTGTTCATCCGCTTGCACATTAACCTGGTAGGTACGTCCAAATTGGTTGAAGTCATTGACATACACAGAGCCCATATAAGCTTGCAGGGTTTCAAATAGTTCGTTTAATGAGACGGACTGCTGTTTAGCCTTAGTACGGTCAATATCCAAGTCAAGTTGCGGCACGTTAACTTGATAGCTTGAGAATACGCCTGTCAGTTCAGGGGTAGCCCATGCTTTTTGCATGACTTGCATAGTGACCTTGTACAACTCGTTATAGCCGTAATTTGCCCGGTCTTGTATCTGTAGGCGAAATCCGCCAATGGTGCCCAAACCCATGACCGGGGGTGGCGGGAAAATGGCAATAAACGCATCTTCTATGCCCGCAAACTTTTGATTAAGTGCTCCGGCAATGGCTTGTGCAGACATTGATGGGTCGGTTCGTTCATCAAAGTTAGTTAACGTGGTGAAGACAACACCGCTGTTAGGGCTGTTTGTAAAGCCGTTAATGCTCAAGCCGGGGAAGGCAACAGAATGCGAAACGCCCGGTTGTTCTAAAGCAATGCGCGACATTTCTTTGATGACGGCATCGGTGCGATCCAATGAGGCTGCATCAGGTAATTGGGCAAAGGCGATTAGGTACTGTTTATCTTGACCCGGCACATAACCTGTTGGCGTGGTATTGAACTGATAACCGGTCAAGCTAACTAGCCCGATGTAAAGCAAGGCAACGACGGCACCAAAACGAATAACCTTTTTAATCATCCAGCCGTAGCCGTGTGATAATTTAGTAAAAAATACGTTAAACGGTTTGAACAACCAAGCACCAAATAAGGTGTCCATTACGCGTGTTAGCCAATCTTTTTTCTCGTGTTGTCCCTTTAATAACAAGGCAGACAAGGCAGGGCTAAGCGTGAGTGAATTGATAGCAGAAATGAACGTAGAGATAGTAATGGTCAACGCAAATTGTTTATAAAACTGACCCGTTAAACCTGACATGAAAGCAGTTGGAATAAAAACGGCTGCCAATACTAAGGTTGTCGCAACGATTGGCCCTGTAACCTCTTTCATTGCTTTTTGGGTGGCGGCGATAGGCGTTAAACCTTCTTCAATATTCCGCTCTACGTTCTCAACGACTACGATGGCATCATCCACCACGATACCAATCGCGAGTACTAAGCCGAACAAGGATAGGGCGTTTAGAGAGAACCCAAGTAAGTGCATAAACGCAAAGGTGCCGACCAAAGATACAGGTACAGCAACTAATGGGATGATCGATGCGCGCCATGTCTGTAGGAAGAGAACGACAACGATAACAACCAGTATGATGGCTTCGAGTAGGGTTTTGACTACGGCTTCAATTGAACCGCGTACGAAAACGGTTGGATCGTAAACAATGTCGTAGCTCAAGCCTTGTGGGAAGGTCTGGGACAGCTCCGCCATTTTAGCGCGCACATCATCCGAGATTTGAATAGCGTTAGAGCCGGATGCTTGAAAGATTGGAATAGCAACGGCTTCTTTGTTATCCAATAATGAGCGCAGCGCATAGGTGGACGAGCCTAACTCAACACGGGCAATATCTTTTAAACGAGTGACCTGACCTTGAGCGCCGACATTTACAATAATGTCTTCGAACTCTTCAATTTTAGCTAACCGTCCTTTCACGTTAATCAGAAGTTGGAAGTCAGCATCACCACTGGGTTGTGAGCCTAAGCTACCGGCAGCGGCTTGTTGGTTTTGCTCTCGAATAGCGGCAACCACTTCGGAAGGAGACAAACCTAATGCCGCCACCTTATTTGGATCTAACCACACTCGCATGCTGTACTCACCAGCACCAAATAAACGGACTGCACCTACGCCTTCGATACGTGCTAGTTCATCCTTTACATTGAGCGAGGCATAGTTAGACAAGTAGAGCATGTCGTAGCGGTTATCGGGTGAGGTGAGATGCACCACCATTGTTAGGTCGGGTGATGACTTTTCAGTCACCACACCTAAGCGCTGAACCTCTTGAGGTAAACGAGGTTTAGCGCGTTCGACGCGGCTTTGCACTTGGGTTTGTGCTAAGTCGACATCGGTGCCGATCGCGAACGTGATGGTGAGCGTCATGCGTCCATCAGAGGTTGCTTGTGAAGACATGTACAACATATCTTCAACGCCATTGATCTCCTGTTCCAGTGGCGATGCGACGGTTTCAGCAATAACTTTGGGATTTGCGCCTGGATAGTTGGCGGTAACGACAACCGTAGGCGGAACAACTTCTGGGTATTCGGTGATGGGCAATTGCCACACAGAAATAGCACCACCGATGAAAAACAGCAGTGACAGCACGGCGGCAAATATCGGGCGCTTGATAAAAAACTGGGATAACATAATGGCTCCTTACTGAACCTTAAGCCTATTAAAAAAACGATGTACTAATCGTTTAGTGCTCAACCGCGGTTGTCAGTAACGCTTGCTGCACTGCTAAGTGCCGCACTCGCTTTGTCCAGGGTTTGTTGTTCGGCGTGTAAGGCGGCGAGGGTTTCATCGCTAGCCATCGCAACCGGGTTGGGTTTGATTTGCATAGCTGGGCGCACGCGTTGTAAACCATTCACTACAATGACATCCTCAGGTGCTAATCCCTGAGTCACGATGCGTAAGCCGTTGATTGTTTCGCCTAGCGTTACAGGGCGGTATTCCAATGTGTTTTCGGCATTTACTACGAGAACAAACTTGTTGTTTAAGTCTGTGCCGATTGCTTTGTTATCGATCAGAATACCTTCGTAGGTATCACTGCCAATGAGCTTTACGCGGGCAAATAAACCAGGAATGAGGCTGTTATCTTGATTAGTAAAACGGGCACGGATACGAATAGTGCCCGTTTGTTGGTTAATGCGATTATCAACAAAGTCGATGTGTCCAATGTGCGGGTAGCCGGTATCGTTGGCCAGCCCCATATAGACAGGGTTATCAGCGTTTGTGTCACGAGCATCGACTCGCTTTCCTGCACTGGCTAAGCGGTCGTACTTTAAGTATGTTTGCTCATCTAAATCAAAATAAGCATACATGGTATCGGTGGATACGACGCTGGTTAGCTCGCTTTGTCCTGCGTTAACAAAGTTGCCCTCTGTCACCATGGCATAGGACACTCGTCCATCAATTGGCGCCGTGACTTTAGTGTACTGTACGTCTAATTGGGCGCGGGTTAATGCCGCTTGCACTGAGGCGACTTGTGCGGCGGTTTGTTGTTGTTGCGCGCGTCTATTGTCGACAGCTTCGTTAGAGATCGCACGTTGTTTACCTAATTTTTTAGCACGGTCATAATCGTGGCTCGCTAACTGGGCCGCTGCTTTTGCGTTGATTAAGTCGGCCTTTAATCGCTTAACTTCGGTATCAAAGGGTTGGGAGTCTATTAAAAATAGCACGTCGCCTTTTTTCACTAATGCGCCTTCTTGGAACAGTACTTTTTCGATGTATCCAGAGACACGAGGAACCAAGCTGACCGTTTGCGGAGCTTGTAAGCGACCTGTGAATTCATCCCACTCCGTAATACGCTCATGGATTACTGTTGCTACGGTTATTTCGGGAGCCGGTGGTGGCGCGCTGGGTGCCGTTGTTTCTGTTCCTCCGCATGCGGCAAGCACCATGACGGCGATAGTGCCTAGGGTAAAGTTTCGAATCAATTTTGGCGTGCTCATGGTGTTGCTCTCCTGAGTCTTGCAATTTTACAAAGCGTTAAAACGGTTAACTAAGTGTCGCGGTAGCAGAAAAGCGTAGTTTTCTTGACGCGACGGCTAGTTTTGTACCGACTGGTAAGAATATAATGTGCTTATCCTACTTGATGCAATTAATTTTGTACCGATTGGTATGTTATTTTTCGAACAGTCTATGTCGTGATTGCAACGAAGTAAGTAACTGTCTGATTAATAGATTATTTTTGAGGTTTATAAGCAGAGTCACCCAGCTCGTTGACTGAACTCTCTGTGTATTGGGAAGACTAACAGTTAGGAATGTCAGATCATGTCAGTAGATGCTTAGCTTGTGGAAACAGTGTATGTCTTAGCGCAGAGGGATTGAATGCCAAAAGCTGACCAATCCTTGCCTAATCCTGTATTGCTGATATGGCCAGCGAGGCATTCGTTCTTAATCCGATATATTAGTAGAGTAGGTTTGGCTTGCGATACAATAAGAAATCGTCACTAGGAGAAAGTTATGTCGGAATCACGTTGTGCAGCTTCGGTCGGTAGACCGCGTGCTTTTGATAAAGAAGTCGCTCTTGAAAAGGCCTTAGAAGTTTTTTGGCGTAAAGGTTATGACGGAACTTCGTTGACTGATCTAACGGAAGCCATGGGCATTAATAAACCGAGTATGTATTCCACCTTTGGCAATAAAGATCAGCTATTTTTACAGGCGATAGAATTATACGAGAATCGCCCCTGTGCTTTTTTTGAGCCAGCTCTTGAAGAGCCGACAGCTCACGAGTTTGTTAAAAAAATGTTATACGGCGCGGCCGCAAGCTTTGCTGATAGTAGTCATCCACAAGGGTGTGTCATTGTTCAAGGGGCGCTGTCTTGTAGCGAAACAGCCAGTGCTGTCAAAGAAGCCCTTTTAGAACGTAGACGAGAAGGCGAGCAGCGAGTATGTGAGCGGTTGCAACGAGCTCAGGAAGAGGGCGATATTCCTGCTACAACTAATGTTCCCGCATTAGCGCGTTATTTAGGCACGATCATACAGGGCATGGCGATTCAGGCTAATAATGGAGCAACACCGCAAGAGTTAAGCGAAGTTGCCGATCTCGCCATGTCGGCGATGCCTCCTATCACGCCCTCAGCTAATTGAGCCAAATAGCTAGGGTGTGAGTACTTTACCATACCTAAAAATAGGGCTTATCAGTCGATAAGCCAATTATGCGTCTGCCTTAAACTCCAGCATGATTGCCTAATCCTCCATATTCCCCTCGATTAATTAGTCAGCGACGCGTCTCGCTGGCTATACTGGGGTGAGATTAAACGCGGGGGCATCATGTACACAGAAGATCCATCTCACCTCTATTCTGAGGCTCAACGTATCGAGATACTTCGTCAGCAGATGGTTGCCCAGCTCAAAATCAAACTGCCTGCTACTCATACAGAAGAAAATGACGCGCTTGGCGTGCGTATCTTTCGATCTGATGGGCCTACGGCAAAAACTCCCGGTGTTTATGAGCCGATAGTGTGTTTTTTGCTGCAAGGTGAAAAGCAGATTAGCGTAGGTTCCCAAATGATTCGCTATCAGCCGATGCAGTATTTGTTGGTACCGGTCACCTTGCCGGCTAGCGGGCGTGTGATTAAGGCCTCCTCGGATCAGCCTTATTTAGGCATGGCTTTTAATATAGATATTAAGACACTCTCTGATTTAGTGATTGAACTTGGGGATAAGCTGCCCGTGGGGGCTGACCAAGCACGCGGTATCAATATAGGAGACATGGACTATTCGATGGTGTCTGCTTTTTATCGTTTGCTCAGTTTAATGGATGAGCCCAAAGACATTCCAATCATGTTGCCATTACTCAAACGAGAAATTTTATACCGCTTGCTGATGAGTGAGGTGGGCAGCCAATTGCGTGATTTTGCTTTGCTAGATAGCCAAACTCACCGCATTGTCAAAGTGATTGATCAATTGCGTCAGCGTTTCAATGAGCCGCTCCGCATTAAAGAGTTAGCGGAGCTGGTGCATATGAGCGAGTCTGCTTTATATCAAGGCTTTAAAGCGGTGACGTCCATGACCCCTTTGCAGTTTCAAAAACAACTGAGGCTTAACGAGGCGCGGCGGATTATGCTCTACGATGGAATAGAGGCATCCACGGCAAGTTACAAAGTCGGCTACGAAAGCCCATCTCAGTTTAGCCGCGAATATAGTCGTTTATTTGGAGCGCCGCCGAAAACAGATATTTCACGCTTTCGGCAGTCGTTGTAAGGGGGCTTTGGTCAGGTTTTATTAAAAATCACCGGGAGCGCATTGCAGGCAGGTAAGGCCCATGGCGCGCCAGTGATCAACAACAGCGGTTCTGTCATCTAATACGAGCCAAGGTTGGTAGCCATCATTGTGCATGGCTTTGAGCAGTTGATCCTTGACGACTTCGTCAGCTAAATGATCCGTGTTATTGGGACGTAAGTAGACTGCATCAAAAGGGACATCCTGTTGCTTTAGCCATTCTACCGTTGCTTCGCGATGTGAGTCTGGTCGGCCACTACAGATGACAATGTGCTGGCCTTGTGCTTTAAGCAGTTTGACAAGCTTAAGTACATTGGTGATGGCTGGTGCGTTGCGCATGTGCTCAAAGAAAGGATCCCAATCTTTTTCTACTCCCAGCACCCACTGGTGTACTTCACTGGGGTTAAACTCGGCAAGAGTACCATCGACATCCACGATGACAGCTTCATGAATCATTAAATAGCTCCTTAATAGGGCGTAATTAGCCAATCATTATCTTGGCTAGGGGTGAAAAGTGTAGGTTCGGCATTATTGATACGAGGGCCATACGGGCTACCCAATATGACATTATTTAGTACGCGATTGACTCCAGAGTGCGCGATAATTAAGGGCGTATCATAGTGTGTCAGCAACTGATTAATGGCATCAATAACCCTTGCTTGAAAGTCTGCCCAAGGCTCTCCATTGGGCGGCGTGATTTCATAAGGTGTTTGCTGTGCAATGGGCTGCTGCTCTAAATCTCCCCAATTTCTCTCATTGAGCCCCAGCAATACAATGGGCTCATATTGGGGCACGGCATGAAGCGCTGTTATTCGTGTGCGTTGCAGCCCGCTAATCGCAACTACGCTCCACGTTCTGTCTAAACGAGCTTGCGCTGCTTTTGCTTGTTCAATGCCGCGTTCACTAAGAGGACTATCGGTAATACCTCCCATTAACCCGGCGGCGTTCAGCGGTGTTTCGCCGTGACGCATGAACACAAAAGGGCGGCGTATTATGGTCATGCGCAAATCCTTAGGTGTGTTTTTGTGATTAAGCTTGGCCCAATGAACGAGGCCCACTCTTGAATGTTATTAATGGGATGAAATAGTGGTAAGCATTGTGTGCATTGCAAGTGATCGACCATCCATTTCAAGTCTTGCTTTCTGGGGTGTACATTCCAGCGAAGTGAGTGAGCTTTACCTGCGCTAACGTCGAGCTTGGCTTTGCGGGGTAAGTATCCGGTGTAGATAACGGTTCTGTCTGGCTCTTCTTTTAGTAGGCGAGCTACTTCACCCCCTAAACCGTCAGGGTCACCACTGATGATAATATGGGCGTTAGGTTGGTATGAGGAGTGCGGCATAGCCTGCAAACTTGCTAACACTTCAGCTTTAAGGCAACCATGAGGCAAAGCCAGCGCTTGTTCGGGAGTGAGGCAATCGGGCCCTAAACTCCAGTCATCTCGTCCTTGCTCCCACAACCAATTTGCTATTTCTAAGGCGCGCCCGGTAGGTGGTACGGGAAGTAAAACGGGTTCAGGCCTTTCGAGCAAACTCAGTAAAGCGTCTTTAGTGTGGGCTAATGGTTCGTCATATAAACCGTATGAGGCATCAATCAGTGCGAGTGCGGCTGGTGGCGGCGGATCAAATGCGAATAAGCTAGACTCGAGAGAATAATCACCACTGTAGAAAATACCACCTCCTATACCGGCATGTATCCAGATCCCCCCCAAAGAATGTCCTGCTTGCCCAATAGTAAATGGTATGCCCTCAATAGTGACATCCCCCTTGATAGGCAGTGTGTGCAAGGATAAATGGTTGGGCAACAAGGCTAAGACCGGGGCAGTCGCATACACGGGGACGGGATAATCTAGTTGCTCTAATCCGCGGGCATGATCAACGTGGTCATGGCTTATTATGATTGCGTCTAGTCCTTGCGGGAACGTCCAGCCCATTTCGTCACCAGATTGCAGGCCGCCACCTGCATCTAGCAAAATACGCTTTGATCCATACTCCAGTAAGATGGCTGCCGGTGTTTTTTTACCGTACCCACTCAACACTGATACTGTGACGTGGCTGATATTAGACATGATCGGGCTCCAGTGACCATCCCTCTTGAACGGTAGCGAAAAGCGTTTCACCCACGGCTAGCGGCGTATCATGGTAGGCAAGCAGCGTTTGGCCGCTGGGTAAAGAGAGCTCTACGTCAAAATGGCCGCCGCGATAAATGCATTGAGTTACCTTAGCTGAGATCCCCAGGCTCGGATGCAGACAAACCGACTGCGGGCGAATGAGCACATCTACGCCTTGCGACGGGATGTGCGGAAGAATCAACTGCTGGTGGATCAGTGATTGCTCAACTTTTCTGCCTGGTTGTAGCTCGTCGCTAGGTTGCATTCTAATAACAGAACCACGTCCGATAAAATCGGCCAGCCATGCTGTTCTGGGTTGCTGATAAAGAGATTGCGGCGATGCCCACTGGATAAGTTGCCCATTTTTTAGCACCGCTATTTGATCAGCGAGCGACATAGCCTCCGATTGATCATGAGTTACGTAGACCATGGTAGCCCCAGTACGCTTATGAAAAGTACGAAATGTTTCTTCCATGGTGGCGCGTAAGTGACGATCCAAGTTTGCCAAAGGTTCATCCAGCAAGATGACTTCTGGCTCGGTCACTAAGCTACGTGCCAAAGCTACTCGTTGGCGTTGCCCTCCACTCAGTTCGGCGGGGGATCTATCCGCATAGGGTTCAAGTTGCACTATTGCTAACGCTTCTTGAATACGTTTTTGCTTAGTCGCTCGGTCTACTCGTTTAATAGTCAGCGGGTAGGCGATGTTTTCCATAACGCTCATGTGTGGCCAAAGCGCGTAGGATTGGAAAACCATCCCAAAATCGCGATTTTCTGGCGCTACATGCGTTGTTGCATTGGATAAGCAGCGGTCTCCATGAAATATGCTGCCGCTGCTCACCTTCTCGAAGCCAGCTAGCATGCGCAGTGTGGTGGATTTACCGCAACCGCTTGGGCCTAAAAGTGCAACAAAAGCCCCAGGCTCAATCGATAAATTTAAATCTGAAACTGCGTTTTGACCATTAAATGATTTGTTGATTTGATTAAGTGTTAGCAGTGCCAAGGGATAACTCCTTTGGGTAAGCGCGGGGCAAGTAGGCTGAGTAAGGCCATTAAGCTGGCTACCAATACAACGACAAGAACAGAAATGGCTGACGCTAAAATACTATCGCCACTTTCGTCCAAATTAAAAATGAGAACACCTAAGGTTTCGTTGCCAGCACTCCATAGCAGAGCAGATACTGTCAGCTCGTTCACGGCAATTAAAAACACCAGCAAGCCGCCAGCAAATACCGCAGGAGAAATGAGCGGGAGCACAATATTGATAAGCCGCTGAATAGGTGTAGCGCCAGCAATCTGAGCGGCTTCTTCTAACGCTGGATCTAATTGTGACAGCGCGCTCATTACGGGTTTTAAACACACACTTAAAAAGCACGACAAGTAGGCTAAAAAAATGAGCGTCAACGTTCCATAAAGCGTTACGTTAATAATGGGGATGGGGCGAGAAAAAAGTAAAATAAATGCGATGGCGAGTACGATACCGGGTATAGCGTAAGGGACTTCAATTAAACTTGCGATCACCGCTCGTGCTTTTAATGAAAGCCGCATTAATCGATAACCCAGTGGAAGCGTGATAATCATTAATAATAGGGCAGCTAAGGATGCGAGTAACAAGCTATTTGTAAAGGCCCTTGCTGTGGAGCCTTGGTTGTTCACCATTTCGTTATAAGCCGCAAAAGTGAAGGTATCGGCCGTTAGCGGCATGCCTAGTGCCGGCACCACCGAGCTAATCATGAGCGCCGCTAAAGGCGCAATTAAAATTAAACACAGCACAGCACATAATAAAATTTGTGTAGGGATGCGCCATTTGCCCAAACGAAACGATGCAGGCTGGGCATTATGTCCTATGAGCGAATAACTACTGCGCTGTTGTATCCACTGTTGAAGTAGCATCCCTATTAATACTAAGAAGGCGATCAGCATCGATAAGCTGGCCACTTCACTGAGTACATCATTGCCAAAACCGGCCATCTGCTGATAAATCAGAGTGGGTAATACACTGTATCCGGCAGGAATACCTAGCATGGCCGGTATACCAAAATTGCCTAAAGCCGAGACAAAAGCGATAGCAGCACCAGCAAAGATAGCATTGCGTGAAAGGGGGACAATCATATCAATCCACAGCCGCCATTGAGATGCTCCGGATAATTGAGCCGCTTCGATCAGATCTTTAGGTAGACAAATGAGCTGAGACCGCAGCGCTAAGAAAACCAAGGGAGCATGCTGAATACCTAATAACAGTGCGATCCCTTCAGCTGAATACATAGGCTGCGGGCTACCTAAAGCCGGAGCAATGCCTAATGTATTTAAAATAGGGCTGGCAGGGCCGAAGAGTTGGAGCCAACTTAAAGCGGTCACTTGAGGAGGGATCATCATGGGTAACATAAAGCAGAAGATCCACAACGCGCGATAACGGATATTAGTCAGAGTCAAAACAAAGGCAAAACCACTGCCCAGAACAACTGAAATAAGGGTTCCTAGACCGGACGTATATAAGCTGTTTTGTAAGGCAACCCAGGTATGCGGGTTTTGCAATATGCTCAGAAGAGGTGCGTCTAAGCCTCGATCCCAATGGCTTAACGCTTCGCTGAGTAAACGTAAGCAAGGTAATAAGCTAAGAGCAACCACCAAACCGAATAAGGTAATGGATAACCAGCGGAGCTGGTTATCCGAAGACGCCGTAAGCATTAGCACTTATCCACCAAAGATGTCGCTGAAGCGGCTTTTGTTTTCATCGGTCGATTTGAGTGTGCTTGCGGCATCAAAAGGTAATAATTTAATAGCGTCCCGTTGAGGGAAGCCGGCAGGCACTCCGGCATCTTCACGCGCGGGTAAGTAACCTTGTTCTAGGACTAAAGCTTGGCCATCCTTAGATAATAAAAAGTCCACAAAACGTTGCGCTGCTGCTTTATTCTTTGAACCTTCCATAATGGCAACTGGCTCAGTGACCATGCTTACGCCTTCTGTAGGGAAGGTGAATTCAATAGGTGAGCCTTTGGCTGCCTCACGGATAGCCAAAAAGTCCACGATCATGCCGTATGGTTTGCTGCCTGAAGTAACGGCTTTAAGGACACCGCCATTACCGCCTTGAGCCATCGCGCCGTTTGCTTGAAGTTGCTCATAATAGTTCCAGCCTAACTCTGGGGCATCCGTCAGTGTGGCAAGGTGTATCAAGGCGGCACCTGAATACAGTGGGCTAGGCATAACGAGTTGGCCTTTATACTCAGGCTTGGTGAGATCAGCCCAGCTTTTTGGCGTTTCGGGGGCGCGCTTATGGCGAACAATGCCTGTTGTGATGATCTTAGTGCCATAGTAATAGCCTTCGGGATGATAAAGACTATCCGCGTAAGCTTCACGGGCGGGGCTTTGATAAGCAAATAAATAGTTATCAGCCGCGAGTGATTCCATGGTGACGCTATCAGCGATTAATAGCACGTCAGGTTTAACCACACCGCTAGCGAGTTCTGCGCGCAGTTTGGTCATCAACTTGGTCGTACCGTCACGTACCCATTCAACATCAATATCAGGATTGGCTTTTTCAAACGCATCAACCGTTTGCTGAGCATCTGTATTGGGCTGGCTTGTGTAGAGGGTTAATGTTTCTTGTGCGTTAGCGATCAAAGGAGAAACCGATAAAGCGGCACATAAAGCGAAAGCGTTTTTAAAAGTCATGGTTTTCATTCCTGTTTAAGAGCTTGTGAAATATTAACTTCACAAGTTGACAGTAAGATGACGAAAAACTTTCGTTTGATGGTATTTAGCTTTCGTTTGCTGTTTTTTGGGTTGGCAGGCGCTAAAAAGGAATGCTTTAACATGAGTAAACGCCATTATGAAATTGTCCAGTGGGTGAATCTGCATGGAAGACAAACAATACAAAGCCTAGCTGATGAATTTAAAGTTTCGGTGCAAACTATACGGGCAGATATTCGCGCTTTAGCAGAGCAGGGGCTGGTGTTGCGTAGTCATGGCGAAGTCATACCGTTTCCGCATCGTGAAAACATTAGTTATGACCAACGTCAGATTCGTAATGTTTCGGGAAAACGACACATTGCCGAGTTATGCGCAGCAAAAATCACTGATTATCAATCTGTTTTTCTAGGCAGTGGCTCAACCGTTGCTGAAGTTTCACGCGCCTTGATGGAGCATAAAGGCTTGCAAATAATGACCTCTAACTTGCACGCCGCGCGGCATTTGTGTGCAAGCAGCGATTGGGAATTAACCATAGCGGGAGGACATGTGCGTAAGCGTGATCAGGATGTGATCGGTGGTGATGCCATGCGCTTTTTTCAGCGCTACCGGGCCGAGGTGGGTGTTGTTTCGGTGGGTTCGGTTGATCGGCAAGGTCGGTTATATGATTACAATGATGATGAAGTCATGGCGCGTGAAGCGCTGATTAGTCATTGTGCTTATCGTATTTTGGTCATTGATAGCGCTAAATTTGATACAGAATCACGCTGTGTATGGGGGCAAATGAGTGATTATCATTGTGTTATTACCGATAAAGCTCCTGAAGCCGCTTTGCTTAGCCGCCTTTTAGCCGCTGGTGTCGAGGTCGTTTACTTAAAACAAGGTCAGGCGCTTTGTACACCTAACCTTGTTGAAGCTTAATACCTTAAAAAACTACGCCACCTTTGGTTGACCATCTGAGGCGGTAGCTCCTCCGTCTATCGGTAAGTTAACACCGGTTAGGAAAGACGCATCATCGCTTGCTAGAAAAGCAACAACAGAAGCTACCTCATCGGGTTCGGCTGCACGCCCTAGTGCAATGCGCTCGTTAAATTTATCGCGGATGCTTTGGTCCCAGCCGTTCGTCATATTAGTTTTTACTAAGCTGGGGCACACTGCGTTGATGCGGACACCATCTAAACCGTGGTCGAGTGCCATTGCGCGGGTTAAGTTAACAACGGCACCTTTGGCTGCACAGTAAAATGCAGCGCCCCAGTCACCTCCAAGTCCAGAAACCGATGCGGTGTTAATGATGCAGCCTTTAGTTTTGATTAACTCTGGAAGTGCAAATTTGGCACAGTAAACAACGCCGTCGATATCGACTCCCGAGACTTTTTTCCAATCTTCTACTGTGGTTTCTAATACGGTTCCAGGAATATGAATACCAGCATTGTTCGCTAGAATATCCAGGCGGCCAAAACGATTAATGACCTCCGTAATCATCGTTTCAACCTGAACGGGGTCAGAGACATCAATAACCATTGACATGACTCGATCAGCATCGAATTCTTTAACCGTTTGTTCAAGCTGTTCGGCGCTCCAGTCGATAAGGGCGATATTTGCACCTTCGGCATAGAGGCGACGGGTAATGGCCGCACCGATACCGTTAGCGGCGCCCGTTACCAATGCGATTTTACCTTGAATACCTTTCATTGTTTGCTCCTAAGGTCCGAGACCTTGTTTACGTTGAGTAGCGCACATCAACGAAAGCCAGTGGTGTTCGATTTTGGACTTAAAATGTACTTCTGATGTGCTCCAAAAATGACAAAAAGGGCAGCGGTTTCCGCTGCCAAGGTGCCACTGGGACTAGCTAAGGTGGTGAACTTCTTGTAACCCGTATACCGGTGTCTTGATACCTTCCATACGTGCTTTTAATTGCAAGGATAGATACTGAGAGTAATGGCGAGATTGATGTAAATTTCCGCCATGGAACCACAACGCCTCTTGTTGTGTTGGCTTCCACATATTGCGTAACTCGCCTTCCCAAGGGCCAGGGTCTTTAGCCGTATCGGAGCCTAAGCCCCAGCATTTACCCACTTTGTCGGCCACTTCTTGAGAGATGATTTTAGCGGCCCAACCATTCATCGAGCCAAAGCCTGTGGCGTACACGATTAAATCGGCTTCTAGCTCGGTGCCGTCGGTCAGCACAACCGACTTAGGTTTTATTTCGGCTATCGAAACCCCGGATTTGAGTTTGATCTCACCTTCTGCAACTAAGTCGGACGCCCCTACATCAATGTAATAGCCTGAGCCACGGCGTAGGTACTTCATGAACAGCCCCGAGCCATCTTCACCAAAGTCGAGTAGGAACCCGGCGTCTTCAAGGCGTTGGTAAAATTCAGCATCCTGTTTTGCAACAGCTTCATAAGCCGGAATATGAAACTGCGGCATAATTTGGAAGGGTACAGAGGCAAAGGTGAGGTCTGCTTTGTAAGTGGTCATGCCATTTTCGACCGCTTCTTCGGAATATAACCCACCTAACACGAGCTCCATCAGGGAATCGGACTTGATGATGTGTGTGGATGAACGCTGAATCATGGTGACATCAGCATCGTTTTCCCAAAGAGCGCAGCAAATATCGTGTGCTGAGTTATTGCCACCCAATACAACACATTTTTTGCCTTTATAGGCTTCTCCTCCTGGGTGTTTGCTAGAGTGATGTTGCTCTCCTTCAAAGGTATCCATGCCAGGAATGTCTGGTATATTCGGGATGCCTGACATTCCTGTTGCCAGTACTAGTTGCTTCGGGTGTAGCGTGAGTTTTTCACCGTCACGATCAACCTCTACTGTCCATTCTTGCTTGTCCTCATCGTATTTTGCATGCGTGCAACGTGTAGAACCCCAGTAATTAATCTCCATCACCTTGGTGTACATTTCTAGCCAGTCGCCAACTTTATCTTTAGGTGTGAAGACCGGCCAGTTTTCAGGAAATGGGATATATGGCATGTGGTCATACCAGATAGGATCATGCAGCGAGAGTGATTTATAACGGTTGCGCCATGTATCACCGGGTTTGGGGAGCGCGTCGATAACAATAGTGGGCACTTCTAATTGACGAAGGCGTGCACCTAAGCCGATCCCTCCTTGGCCGCCACCTATAATTAAGCAATAGGGTTGTTCGGTGTAGCCCAAATTTGCTTCTTCGTGTTGACGTTTTTCTAGCCAAGTTTGGCGGTTTTTATTAGCGCCGTGCTCTGCGCCTTTAGGACGTAGCTTGTTGCGTTTTTCTGGGAAGTCTTTTAGCTCAGTCATGGTCGTGAGAAAGGTCCATGCTAGCCCGTCACGTAATCGTAAATACGCGCGGCCACGAGCAACTGATGTTTCAAATGTAATCCAAGCCTCTATAACACCATCGGTTTCAGTCGCGTCTTCTTCGACTTGCCAGTTGCTTGGCGCCGCATCTTTCATGGTTGCGGCAATCATATCGCTGATGGCTTCTCTACCTTCGAGTGTTTTTATATTCCATGTGAAAGCGATTAAGTCGCGCCAATAGCCGTTTTCCTCGAATAAGTTAACGGCATCGGTTGGCGTACCTGAGCTGAGTATGGCCGCTAAACCCTCCAGCCAAGCAACGGCGGCTAGTGTGGGTTTATGAGTCGCGGTTAAGGTTGAATGCGTCATAAGTATCTCCAGTGCAGATTATTGTTTTTGTTACTGCGTTAACACCAACGTCTTCCTTTCAGGTGAGTTCTACCTGGTACTGCGTTGATAAAGGAGATAGAGCAGCATGCATGCCAGTATGGCCCGCAAACGCTGTTTATTTTATAAGCGTCTGATTTTATGTAAGAAAATATAAAGGCGAGAGTGGATGTTATTTAAGTGGGTACGGACTTCTGCATTACACCTGTAACACCGTCATTTTACACCTGTAACGTGAAAAGCAGGCACCTGTTACAGCTGTAAAACTTGCAAGAGAGGAGGTAAAGCAACACGTTGGTTGATAATCGATAATATGAGCGACCAAAAAAGTAACCTAAATAGCACCTCAGAAAGAAGTATAGAAAGCGGCCCTTTTCAGGGGTAGACTCGAAATAACCGTGAAATAAAAATAACAGCCACGGATAAAGGATTACGCATGAATAACGCAAGCCAGCGTCGTCATATCGATACGGTACTTAGTTATGGTGGGTATCAGGCGGCGAACAAAAGCTATTCTCCAACGCATGAGTTGATTGGTCGCTCGTGGCAGCGATGTTTAAGTGAGTACGGGTTAGATCCCAGCAGGCCGCGTCCTGCACGCATAGTTACGCATCAAACATTGCGTGAGCACCAAGACTCCGTGGATGAGTTTTTAAATGTTGCACGTGCAGGCGTTGAGCAGCTGTATTCGCAAATAGCCAGTCTAGGCTATGTGCTGTTACTGAGTGACCACCGTGGGATTATGGTGCAGTTTTTGGGTGACAAGCATGACGACCGGCTGCATAAAGCCGGTTTGTATTTAGGCGCTGATTGGAGCGAGCAATACGCAGGGACATCGGCTGTTGGCACCTGTATAAAAGAAGGGCAAGCATTAACTTGTCACCGAGTCGATCACTTCGATAGCTCGCACATTAGCCTTACCTGCACGGCCGCACCGATAAAAGATCCATCGGGACAATTGCTCGCTGTGCTGGATATTTCATCATTGCACTCCTCACGCACCCCCGAAAGCCAAAATTTTGCATTACACCTAATTCAGTTGCACGCTCGCCTAATTGAAGATGCGTATTTCTTGCGGCGTTATCGCCATAGCTTGGTTTTTAAATGTGATCAGTCACGTGAGCTTGTCCAAGTTAATGGGCAGCTCTTGTTCGCGCTCGACGAGCAAGGGGTTATTCTCGCAGCCAACACGGCGGGACGTGCTTTGTTAACCCAATATCAGCCCATTTCAAAAGAAGCGATTACATTACCGGATTTATTGGAATGCCAGTGGCGAGATATATTGTCTATCACGTATGAAAGCAAAGACGGAGTGCGGGCGTTTCGTGTAGCCGGCACTCAACAAATGTTATACGGTGTTTTGATTGAACCAAGGAAAAAATCATCCAGCCAATTAGATGTGTCGCAAGTCATTAGCTCTCAAGAGGAGTCTGTATTAGCGCTAGATAGGCTGTGCGCCGATGACCCCGCGATGCGCCAGACGATTAGTTTGGCTAAACGATTAAGACATCGCGATGTTAGTTTGCTCATTTTGGGTGAAACAGGTACGGGTAAAGAAGTACTGGCAAAAGCCATACATGGCACAAGCCATCGAGCCGATAGTCCCTTTATGGCTGTCAATTGTGCTGCCATTCCTGAATCGTTAATCGAAAGTGAGCTTTTTGGGTATGCCCCAGGAACCTTTACAGGTGGACGGGCAAAAGGTGCAAAAGGCCTTATCCAAGAAGCCAATGGGGGCACACTCTTTTTAGATGAAATAGGCGATATGCCGCTGCACCTGCAAAGCCGTTTGTTGCGGGTGTTGGCGGAAGGGCAGGTATTACCGCTGGGGGCGTCGCAGCCGGTTGATATTGATATTCGCGTATTGGCGGCTACGCACTGTAATCTCACTCAGCTCATTGCTGATGGGCAATTCAGAGAAGATTTGTACTACCGCTTGAATGGCGCAACATTAAAATTACCCACTTTAAAAGCACGCGCTGATAAGCAGTACCTTATTAAGTTGCTGTTAGAGCGCATCAACCCTGCTGTTAGGCTGCGCGCTGATGCCATGAGTGCGCTGCTGGCTTATTCATGGCCAGGTAACATCAGACAGTTAGTTAATACGCTTACTTTTGCTGAAGCCGTATGTGAAACAGGGGAAATAACAGTTCATCATCTACCGGATGAATGCACTCAGCATCGATCACGCTCTGCTATTATACCGTTATCTTCTGTTAGGCAAGTGATTCATACTAATCCGGAGCAGTCTGCTGTTATCAATGGTCACTGTCAGCTTGAGAGCGCCGCCGTGCAGCAGAACGATTTATTGGCTTTGCTGCGTCACCACCGCTGGAATATTTCAGCAGTGGCGAAACAGTTAGGCGTTTCACGACCGACGGTTTACAGACGCATGAAAAAGCTGGAGATTTGTTTACCAAAAGATGTGTAATTTTTGCTCATCAACTTTGTTACAAAACGGCTTGTGGGTTAGGTGTACTTATTCAGCAATTTCCAGCGCTTCTCGTAGCGCCTTTTCCATTACCTCAATATTTGGCTTAATGCCGGTCCAATATTCAAATGCAATAGCTCCTTGTTGAACGAGCATCCCAATGCCGGGGACAGTTTTGCAGCCGTTAGCGTTAGCAGATTGGATGAGCTGGGTTTGGGGAGGGTTAAAGATGCCATCGGCAACAACCATATTAGATGTGATGCTGGTGGTATCAATATCAAGGGTAGCGTCAACGTCGGGGTATAAGCCAATAGAGGTTGCATTGATCACCAAGTGAGTAGTGCTTGGTATTGAGTAAGTATTTTCCCAAGCAACAGGGCTTGCCGCAGCTGATGTGTGTTGTTCGATTAAGTCGCACAGGCCTTGCGCTTTTTCGATGCTACGGTTAACGATAGTGAGTTGCTTGGCGCCTGCCAATGCAAGTTCTACGGCCACAGCACGGGCTGCACCGCCGGCGCCAAATAGCACTATGTGTTTATCAGCGGGGTCGATGGTGTCTTTAATAGATTCAACAAAACCACGGCCGTCTGTGTTTTCGCCAATGAGCTTTCCATTATTGTTAATCACTGTATTTACAGCGCCAATGATCTTAGCGGACTGCCCTAAACCATCGAGGTGCTCAATGATATTTATCTTATGCGGTATCGAGCAGTTAAATCCGCGCCACTGCATAGCTTTGGCACCTGCCACGGCTTCTTTTAGTGAGGCGGGTGCTATTTCACAATTGATGTATCGCCAGTTAAGTTGGTGATGTTTGAAGGCAGCCTCCATTACAACACCTGTTGGGTTTTCCATGGCGGGTTGGGCAAAAGATCCGGTTAAGGTACTAAGAAAGTTCTGGCTCATCATTATGCCTCGCGTCCGTTTTAACTGTTTGCTACTTAATTCCTTAGCTTGATGCTAGCACGGTAGAAGTCACCGATTATTTCAATTATGAACATAGAGTAGATAGCAATAAAAAACGGAATTGGCTGAAAATTAAGGGGTAAAAGTCGCTAAAACCCTTGATTCTGGCGCAAAAAGGTATGTTCAAACTGTCGAATATTTTGCTGGATATACTCGATAAAAGCGCGCATTGCTGGGGTTGGGTGTTTAGCTTGCGGGTAGACTACGCACCATGAGCGTTTAAGTGGGAAGTCGGGTAAATCGATGATGTGCATTAGCCCTAATTTAAGCTCGGGCAATATGCTTACTTTAGGTAAAACAGCGACGCCTAAACCCGCTATAACGGCATGTTTGAGTGCATCGTTAGAGCCTAACTCCATGTAGTTATTAATTTGAAGATGGTGATTTCGGCAGTGTGTTTCTAATGCCAAGCGGCTGCCTGAACCGCTTTCGCGTATTAATAATTGGCTATCTAGAAACTCCTGTGTTGAAAAAGCGGGGGTCGATAAGAAAGGATGGTCTGTAGGAACGACGGGTACCAACTCATTATCTAAAAAGGGAAGGGATGTATACGGGCGCTCGCTGGGTACCATCCCCATGATGACGAGGTCGTCACTGTTATCTTCTAATCGCTGGATAGCGGCGGCGCGATTTACAACGCGCACGGATACTTTGACTTGTGGGTAAAGGTTTAAAAAAGCGCGCAGTAAATAGGGTACAACATATTGCGCAGTATTGACGGCTACCAGTCTTAGCTCACCTGCGACTACGCCTTCTAATTCGGCCAAGTCACTTTGTAGTTTGCCTATCTCAGTAAAAATTAGACGAGTACTTTTGGCTAAGGCTTCGCCTGCAGCGGTGCAAAATAAACGGCGTCCAATGTATTCAAAAACTGGCATGCCAATGGCCTCTTCGAGTAGGCGTATTTGGCTGCTTACAGCGGGTTGCGTGAGGCCTAATTCATTGCCGGCTTTACTGTAACTTTTCAGTAAATACACCGCATGGAAGATATGTAGCTGGCGAAAGGTTAATCGGCTGGCTAGCTTGGGGATTGTGATAGGCGATGTTAAAGGCATGGGATTAATTCTTATGGTTAAAATTCTATCTATAACTAATACCTTATAGATAAGCTAAGAAAAATCAATTTTAGCTTTGGTATGGTTGTGAATTAGTGTGGTGGCTGAACCTTCATAGAGGAACGGTCATGTTAAAAAAAGTACTCATTGCCAATCGAGGAGAGATTGCAGTCCGTATTATTCGGGCATGCGCAGAAATGCGTATCCGGTCTGTTGCTATTTATACCGAGCCGGATCGTTATGCATTGCATGTTAAACGAGCGGATGAGTCTTATTCGTTAGGTGAAGATCCATTAGCGGGTTATCTCGATCCGTTGCGTATTGTTAATCTAGCCATCGAAACAGGGTGTGATGCGATCCATCCGGGTTACGGCTTCCTTTCTGAAAACCAAGAGTTTGCAAGGCTGTGTGAAGAAAAAGGAATCACCTTTGTCGGGCCCGCGTCGTCAGTTATTCACCGTATGGGGGACAAAACCCAAGCCAGAGATAGTATGCGTGCTGCAGGAGTGCCTATTACGCCGGGCTCTGAAGGGAATTTGGCAAATATTGACGAGGCGTTATCGCTGGCGAATGAAATAGGTTATCCCGTTATGGTGAAAGCCACATCGGGCGGCGGTGGTCGTGGTATTCGTCGGTGTGACACGCCCGAGGAGCTTAAAACTCAATACCCGCGTGTTATCTCTGAAGCCACTAAAGCGTTTGGCTCAGCCGAAGTCTTCATGGAGAAGTGCATCGTTAACCCGCGCCACATCGAAGTACAAATATTGGCAGATAGCCAGGGTAATGTGGTGCATTTATTCGAGCGGGATTGTTCTATACAGCGCCGTAACCAAAAATTGATCGAAATTGCTCCCAGCCCGCAAATAACGCCGGAGCAGCGCCAGTACATTGGTAATCTCGCGGTAAAGGCGGCACAAGCCGTTGGTTATGAGAATGCTGGAACCGTGGAGTTTTTGCTGACCGGTAATGAAGTCTACTTCATGGAAATGAATACCCGTGTGCAAGTTGAACATACGATTACCGAGCAAATAACCGGTGTTGATATTGTGCGTGAACAGTTGCGTATAGCTGCAGGTTTGCCGTTGAGTTATCGACAAGATGATATTCAGTTGCGCGGGTTTGCGTTGCAGTTTCGTATCAACGCCGAAGATCCTAAAAATGACTTCTTACCTAGCTTTGGCCGCATTAGCCATTATTACGCACCAGGAGGCCCGGGGGTTCGTGTCGATACCGCTATTTACACAGGATACGAGATTCCACCGTATTACGATTCCATGTGCTTGAAGCTGGTGGTTTGGGCACTGACGTGGGAAGAGGTGATCGCTCGGGGACAACGCGCATTAGATGATATGCGTTTGCATGGTATTAAAACGACCGCTTCGTATTATCAGCAAATCTTGAATCACCCTGACTTTATCCGGGCGGAATTTGATACCAGCTTTGTTCCGACACACCCTGAATTATTAAATTATTCTGAAAAAAGACACCCAAGCGAAGTTGCTTTGGCAATAGCGGCGGCTATTGCAGCACATGCGGGCTGGTAAAACACAGAAGGAATCTACTATGGAACACGTTACTTACGAGCAGCAGCCAAAACGTATTGAAGTTACTGATGTTGTTTTACGCGATGCGCATCAATCATTAATTGCTACGCGTATGCGCACAGAAGACATGTTGCCTATCTGCGAAAAGTTAGATCAAGTTGGTTATTGGTCATTGGAAGTGTGGGGCGGTGCAACATTTGATGCTTGTGTTCGGTTTCTCAAAGAGGACCCTTGGGAGCGTCTTCGCCAGTTGCGTAAAGCGTTGCCTAATACACGCCTACAAATGTTACTGCGAGGGCAAAACCTATTAGGTTACCGCCACTATGCTGATGACGTGGTCGATGCGTTTGTGCAAAAAGCAGCTGACAATGGGATTGATGTTTTTCGTGTGTTTGATGCTCTCAACGATCTGCGAAATATTGAGCAAGCCATGAAGGCGGTAAAAAAAGCCGGAAAGCATGCGCAAGGTGTTATCTGTTACACAACTAGCCCTGTGCATACCCCCGCGTTATTTGTTGAGCAAGCCAAGGCGATGCAGGCGATGGGTGCGGATTCGATCGCAATCAAAGATATGGCGGGTTTGCTAACACCATTTGCCACCTATGATTTAGTCAAAGCGATTAAAGCAGCAGTGGATTTACCATTAGTGATCCATAGCCATTCTACGTCTGGTTTGGCGCCCTTGTGTCAAATGAAGGCGATTGAAGCCGGAGCAGATCGCATTGATACGGCTATTTCATCGTTTGCATCGGGGACTAGTCATCCTGCAACAGAATCACAAGTTGCCGCACTCAAGGATAGCCCTTTTGATACGGGATTAGATTTGGGATTGTTATCCGAGATCGCTGATTACTTCCGTGAAGTGCGTAAAAAGTACCACCAGTTTGAGAGTGAGTTTACGCGCGAAGATGTATCGGTACAGATCAACCAAGTACCGGGTGGCATGATGTCGAATTTAGCGAACCAACTCAAAGAGCAAAATGCACTGGATCGTATTCGCGATGTCTTTGATGAGATTCCTCGTGTGCGTGAGGACCTTGGCTTTCCACCGTTAGTGACACCTACCTCTCAAATTGTTGGTACACAAGCGGTATACAACGTATTGGCAGGTCAGCGTTACAAAACAATTACCAACGAAGTTAAGCGCTATTTGCAAGGCGGCTACGGCCAGGCCCCAGCTGCTGTGAATCCGCAAGTGCTTAAAAAAGCAATCGGGAATGAGCCTGTTAATGAAGGTCGGCCAGCTGATTTATTATCACCTGAACTTAACAAGCTACGTGAAGAGATTGGTTCGCTAGCGTTAAGTGAAGAAGATGTGCTGACCTTTGCCATGTTTCCTGATCTTGGGCGTGAGTTTTTACAGCAACGCGCGGAGGGCTCCTTGACACCAGAAGCTCTGTTACCGGCTGATCAAAAAACGAAATCTCGCATGTCTGAGGCTACGGCAACTGAGTTTCGTATTGATGTACACGGCGAGTCCTACGAGGTAGCGATAACGGGTGTAGGTGATTCTGGGGCCGGTAAACGCAAAATTTACCTCTCATTGGATGGTATGCCGGAAGAAGTGACATTTGAATCGCTCAATGAGTATGTTGCTGAAGCATCTAGTGGCCGTAAACGCGCTACCCAACCTGGGCACGTAACAGCGACAATGCCAGGTAATATCGTCGATGTGCTGGTGGAAGAAGGGCAAGTCGTTAAAGCTGGTCAAGCGGTTTTAATTACTGAGGCGATGAAAATGGAAACCGAGATTCATGCTAATTTAGCCGGTACGGTAGCTGCTGTCTATGTGGTGAAAGGGGATCGAGTCACTCCAGGGGAAGTTTTAGTCGAAATTGTTAACTAACGGTAGTTTTAATAGTGTAAATCAGCTTGCGTATGTGCTGATTACACTTGACCAAGGCAGTTTTTATAAGGAATTGTAATAAGCTGCTTTGGAACACGATAGCCTATTGGTATCATACTAAAGATTAATCAGCCTGATAATCTATCAGCTAACCTACAAATTGATGAGAGTGAGTAAATGGATCAAATTATTCGTGGCGTTTTGCATTTCCATGAACACATTTACCCAGAGCGAAAGGACCTGTTTGGAACTTTGGCCGATGGCCAAAGCCCAGACGTGTTGTTTATTACTTGTTCTGATTCGCGTATCGACCCTAACTTGCTAACCGGCTCGGATCCAGGTGATTTATTTATCTGCCGAAATGCAGGAAATATTATTCCGCCGCACAGCAATGAGACTGGGGGAATGACGGCCTCTATAGAATACGCAGTCGCTGTTTTAGGTGTGCGTCATATTATCGTCTGCGGCCATACTGATTGCGGTGCTATAAAAGGTGCACTGGATATGGATGCGCTGAAAGGTTTGCCCCACGTTAAGGAGTGGTTGGGACATTGTCGTTCGGCAATGGAGATCGTGCGAGAGCGCAATGATATTCCAGGTGATTGCAGTTTGGATCATAAATACCTTAATGAAGCGATTGCTGAGAATGTATTGCAGCAAGTGCAACATTTGCGTACGCATCCAGCTGTGGCGGCCAAATTAGCGAATGCTAAAATCGAAATTCATGGATGGATTTACGATATTAAAACTGGACGCATCCGTTGTTGCAGCCATCAACAAGACACCTTCTCTGATTTTTCTGATCAATACGCTGACATTATTGATCGTATTAATAACGAGCAAGACAGTTAACATCAACAGGTAGTGTGTCCTCTAATGCAGCAACTAAACGTATCTTAGTTGCTGCTTTTGTTTTTCTGATCGTTCGTTTGCATAAACTCACCTACCTACTAAGTGCTAATACGTGCCTAAATCTTAAGCGTGAAGTGAGCCTAAAACAGAGCATGCGCGTATCTCATAAATGGGTCGGCTATAGTCAAAGCCGTGTTTTTCAATTGGGGATTTGTTTTGTCTACCATGGCTCGTACATTTTTTCGAAACGGCCCTGATTATCGGGAGGGGCGTTCTGTCTCTTTTGCAGACATACGAAATTGTTTTGATTTTAAATCTATCAAAATTGGAAAATGGGTAAGCGTTGCAGAGCAAGAGAATGCTGCGGGCTTGTTTTATGATGCCTTGGCCGATCTCATGTTGATTCTTGAGGCGCCAGAAACCCTTATTTCACTGCGCGGCACGCTATCTTTAATGTATGGTACGGGTGGTCGGCCGGGTGTTGCGGCACATTACGATGCTGCAAACCGAAGTTTTGCGCTTGCTAAAAATGCAGGGCCGGGCAGTATTGCACATGAATGGTTTCACGCATTAGATCACTACTTAGTCGATAAGGCATTTGCAGATGCCCCCACCTCGATGTTTGCTTCCAAAGCATGGCTAAGTGACGCTACGCCGGTTGCACATCCATTAAATGATTATCTAATCGCTTGTTTTAAGGCCATTTTGTTAGACGAGCAGGGCGATGGCCCTAGCGATCTTTTTGTAGCCTCGGCGTCGATGGATAAACAACTTGGGCAATTATATTACAGTCAGCCGGAAGAGCTCTGCGCGCGTGCATTTGAAGCCTATGTGCAAGACGCTAATGTTACCAATCATTTTCTGGTTAAAGGGACTAAACAGTCACCTGAAGCAAAAGCCGGTTTATACCCAGCTGCCGAGCAGCGTATGCGTATCAATCAGGCTTTCTATCAGTACTTTTCTGTTTTAGGCACACTATTGATGCGCCATTAATCGTAAGTTCGAATAATCAGAGGTAAGATCTTTTTATAGTCTGTTAATGTTTATCAATAACCATTTTTATACTATATTTATAGAACTTCCTCATGGTTAGCATGCATGGATGTCTGTACTCACCGAAGCCATTTATGATTGCTATACTTTATAAGAATATTAATTACGTCATCCCCATCACTTTACTTGTTATCACCTTTGCCAGTATTGGTGGCTTCCACGCAGGCTTATTCAACACGTATTTAGATGTGCTAGATCCAAAGCATAATTATGTAACAGAAGCCTATGATGACGAAAATAGTGAGTATGTGATATTTAAGCAAGGTGGTTCCGTTAGCGTTTTCTGTAACGTAAAAAGTTTAGAAGGGGATCGTTTCTGTGGGTTATCTATTTATCTATCCGAGGACTTAAGCGATGGTTTAGATTTAAGTCGTTACGATGAGCTTGAGCTAAGCGTTAGTTATTTTTCACCGTCGCAAGATACCAAAATCAGAGTCTTTTTGAAAAACTTTGATCATGAACTCTCCAAGCCTGATGATGATCTCTCGCTAAAGTACAATGCTGTTCGATTTGAAGCCGGTCACAGCCGGGAAACAATCCAAATTCCCACGCGTTACTTTCAAGTAGAGACTTGGTGGACTGATTTACTCAATGTGGATTATGAGCATTCTCAAGTTGATCTAACTAATGTGTCAGTCATTGAGCTAACGTCCCATGAGTTCCCGTTACCAAAAATAGGTGAGTATCGAATCACTCTACACTCTATGGAGTTTAAAGGCCGTAGTATTGATGAGTTTAGTTTGGTTTGGTGGTTATTTATTTTATGGCTGATAGTCTCTGTTTATCTTTTAAATCGTCAGCGCCTTGTATATATCAGCCGAAACGAAGTACTAAAGCAGGTTTCCAATCAAGACTCACTCACTCAGCTATTAAACCGGCGAGGGTTAGGGGAATACTTTTCACAGATTAAAAAAGAAAAAACCAGTGACGATGTTGTAACGTTAATTTATTTAGACTTAGATAACTTTAAACGCATTAATGACTCATATGGGCATCTCGCAGGGGATTCAGTTTTAATTGAAACTTGCAAACGAATAACTCACCTTGTTAATGAGTGTCAAAAAAATAAAGACTGCAGTGAACCAGCCATCGGTCGTATTTCAGGCGATGAATTTGTACTTTTGTTGCTTAATTGTAAAGTACGTTTGATTCCTGATTTGTCATCAAAAATTTTAGAGAAAATTGCCGAGCCTATTAAAACAGGTAATCGCTTGATCTGTGATTTGAATGCCAGTTTAGGGGTTACACAATCTTCGTTAGCTAATAAATCTATTACTTTCAGTGATTTGTTGGAGCAGGGTGATGCTGCAATGTATTTTGCAAAGCAGTCGGGTAAAAACCAGTACAAGTTTTTTGACCGTCAAGTGCAAGAGAAAATCATGCTAAAGCGTAAGATTTCGACGACGTTGCGGTATGCACTTAATACACATGCTTTTACTTTGATGTATATGCCCATCTACCATATTGAATCATTAGAAGTGGCTGGGGCAGAGGTGCTTTTGCGCTGTACTGATCCCTCTATGGAGGGGATTGGTCCCGATCAATTCATCTCGGTCGCGGAAGAGTTTGGGATGATTAAAGAGATTGATTTATGGGTCATTGAAGAGGTTTTTCGTATTATCCAATCGAGTGGTCTTTGCGAGTCTAATCCTGACTTTAGAATCTCCGTTAATATCTCCGCCGAAGAAATGAATGATATTCACTTCCCCGATGTGTTAGCAAAGCTAGCTCAGCAATACGCCGTTTCACCGGCTTGTATTGAGTTGGAAATCACTGAAACACGTTTAGTTGATATTGATGCAAGCAATATTGATGTTCTGCAACGCATCAGAGCATTGGGCTTTAGGTTAGCCCTTGATGATTTTGGAACGGGGTATACTGCATTTAATCAGTTATACCATTACCCTGTGGATCAACTAAAAATTGATAGAAGCTTTATCAATGAACTTCATGCGGGTTGTAAGCATGCTGTCATGGTTGATGCTATTTTGTCCATTGCCAATTCTTACCAATACGAAACAGTCGCGGAAGGGGTGGAAACACAAGACCAGCTAACCCTGCTCAGAGAAAAGGGATGTGATTTAGTTCAAGGGTATTTTTTATCAAAACCACTCAAGTGGGTTCATTTTGTTGAATTACCGGGTGTTAAAATCTATGAATCGAGTTCATCCGCATAGCAGGCTGTTTTAGCTCGCTTTTATGGATATGAAAGTAGGAAATGCTGTCACACCATTATGAATGTAATGAAATCTTCTACCGATACTCCTCTCGTCCTCGTTGGGCCTGTGTTGCGGCAATTAACCTCAAAGGCGGTCACTTTTTGGTTGGTGACTTCTCAGCCTGTGTCACTCTCGCTACGTTTATTCCCTGAAGGCGAAGCGCCGGTTAATCATTCTGAGGCACTCACCAGACATAAAGTTTTTAAAGCGGGCGAGCTGCTGTATTTTCACTGCGTCGTGTTTTCGCAAGCAAAGCCACTACCTCACGATGTATGGATAGGGTATGACCTCGCTTTAAAAACAACATCAGATAGTACCCCTATTAGCGTGGTCGAGTGGGCAAGTGATATTTGTTATGACGGACAGTCATTACCGGGTTTTATTATCAAATCCCACCTAAGTACTTTACTCCATGGGTCTTGCCGTAAGCCTCATTTGCTGCCCGCTGAATCGGAAGATAAAAAGGACAGCGGAGACGGTCTTGTCCGAGCAGATAAGCACCTAGCCACCATTATGGGCCAAAAGGGAAGCATGAATGAGCACGAGTTCATTGAACGTTGGCCCGCTTTGTTAATGATGTCGGGTGACCAAGTCTATGCCGATGATGTCGCAGGTCCAATGTTGGTTGCCATTCACCAATTGATTGATCGTTTGAAGTTACCTGACGAAACTTTAGAAGGTACAGATTTATCGGATAGTAAAGCGCTGTGGCATGACCAGCCACATTACTACAAACGAGATTCCCTGTTACCAAAAACAGAGCAAGGCGGAGAGTTACGCAAGCAGTTTTTTGGTGGTGCAAGAAAGCCGGTATTTACCTCTAGCAATGCAAATAATCACTTGATGTCATTATCTGAAATGCTGGCCATGTATTTATTGGTATGGTCACCTGAGTGCTGGGTGGGTATCACGCTTGAGCGGCCTGGCTCTATTAATGAGCAATTGGATGTTGAGCGTTACGCGCGAGAGCAAACGGCGATCAATAGTTTTAAAGCTGATTTGATTCATGTGCGGCGAGTAATGGCGCATGTGCCCAGTGCGATGATATTTGATGACCACGATGTTACCGATGATTGGAATTTGACAGCGGGTTGGGAAAAGTCTGCTTATGAACACCCGTTATCCCGACGTGTTATCGGTAATGCCTTGATTGCCTACCTTTTGTGCCAAGGGTGGGGGAACGCACCTGATCAGTTTGATGACGGGTTATTAGCGCATTTATCCACTACGCTAGCTGCTCCTGGAACAAAGCAGCACGATGCGTTTATTACTCAATTATTAGCGTTTGATCACTGGCATTTCCATTGGGATACTGACCCTGTATTGCTCGTATTAGATACTCGGACACATCGGTGGCGTTCCGAGAAAAATATCGATCGACCATCAGGGTTAATGGATTGGGAATCCATTACTGATTTGCAATATAGCTTATTGGATAAGAAAGCGGTTGTCATGGTGTCGCCGGCGCCAGTGTTTGGTGTGAAATTGATAGAGTCAATTCAGCGGGTGTTTACATGGGCGGGTTATCCGTTAATGGTGGATGCTGAAAACTGGATGGCTCATAACGGTGCCGCTCATGGTTTGATGAATTTATTTAGGCACCCACGGACACCTCAGCACTTCGTTATTTTGTCGGGTGATGTACATTATTCGTTTGTTTATGACATCGAGTTACGGGGACGTAAAAACAGCCCATCCATTTGGCAGATTACCAGTAGCGGGCTTCGGAACGAATTCCCTCCCAAACTGCTGGATGTATTTGATCGTTTAAATCGTTGGTTGTATGCGCCTTGGTCGCCACTCAACTGGTTTACAAAGCGTCGCGGTATGCGCGTGTCTCCCCGAAAGCCCGATAATGCGAAGTTAGGCGAGCGTTTGTTGAATGCGGCGGGTATCGGATTGGTTACCCTAGATAAAGAAGGTGTACCCACTCGCATAGCGCAATTATGTGCTGACGGTCGGGAAATTGATTTTGAGATCGATGATAAGCATGCGCAATGGGAATAAGCAGCCTTTACGCATTAAAACGTCTACAATAGACGCACTTTAACTGCTAATTTTTTTGCAAGGTGCTCTTTTGACTGAATCTACTTTTACGGCCGTCGGTTTGCGTGACGAATTGATCGATAACCTCGCGTCTTTGGGCTATGACTCAATGACTCCTATCCAGTCACAAAGCTTACCAAAAATTTTAGCGGGCCAAGATCTAATTGCACAAGCAAAAACAGGGTCGGGTAAAACGGCAGCGTTTGGGTTAGGCCTATTGAATGCTATAGATAGCGATAGCCGAGCGATACAAGCGTTAATCTTATGCCCAACGCGCGAGCTTGCAGATCAAGTGGCTGACGCGCTGCGAAAAATGGCACGTTTGATCAATAACACGCGAATCGTTACGCTGTGTGGTGGTGTTCCAATTAAAGGCCAACTCATATCATTAGAGAATACAGCTCATATCATTGTCGGCACACCAGGCCGCATAGCTGATCACTTAGTGCGCGAATCGCTGGATTTAGGTCAATGTAAAACATTAGTACTTGATGAAGCGGATCGTATGCTGGATATGGGGTTTGAGCCGCAGATTGATGCGGTTTTAGAGGCCATCCCTGCGGCTAACCAACGCTTACTATTTAGTGCAACTTTCCCTAAAGAAATTGCGAAGTTAGCTGAAAAAGTGATGCATGACCCCGTTATGGTGAAGGTCGAGTCGCAACATGATGAGTACTCCATCGAACAGCATTTTTATCAAGTAGCCGATGAAGATGAGCGCCTGGAAATGGTTGATCGTTTGTTACGTCATTACCAACCGGCTGCTGCGGTCATTTTCTGTAATACAAAGCGTGAAGTCGAAGCAGTGTATCAGTCCTTACAGTCTCAACGTTATCGTGTTAAATCCTTACATGGTGATTTAGAGCAGCGAGATCGTGATGTTACTTTAGCAATGTTTGCTAATGGCTCGGTAAACGTTTTAGTGGCGACTGACGTAGCGGCTCGTGGTTTGGATATCGACTCGGTTGATTTGGTTATTAATGAGCAAATTGCTTTTGAACCTGAGGTGCATGTCCACCGTGTAGGGCGAACAGGTCGTGCTGGAGCAACCGGTACGGCATGTACCTTGTTTAGCCAAAAAGAATCGTTCCGTTTTGATCGTTTAAAGGAATATCTAAACTTACATGATGAAGCGATTAATGCGAGTGCTGCTCGGTTATCGCAAAACGATGTCCGTTTCCCAGAGCTATGTACAGTTGAAGTTTCCGGTGGCAAAAAAGATAAGGTGCGTCCAGGGGATATTGTGGGGGCATTAACGGCTGATAAAACCATTACCTCTGATGATATTGGTAAAATACAAGTCAAGCCTCAGCGTACTTATGTGGCGGTTAGGTTAACAGTCATTAAAGAAGCAATGGATCTGCTCAAGCACGGTAAAATTAAAGGGCGTACTTTTAAGGCACGTCGTATTAGTTAACCATGAGACGCCTAATGCCTTTTTCTGCCGTTCGACCATCAGGCTAAATAGAACTTTGTGAGCCTTTGTCGGTCAGCAGTTGCAGGGCTGATGACGTCGAATTTAGCAGTTGTGTTTTTAAATCGTTTTACTAATTTTGTCATGACTGATTCGTGATGCCTTTTTCACTATGAAAAACGTAACTTATGGAGAAGTCTCATGAAAAAAATTTCATTAGTAACATGGATATTGTTGACTCTATCCCCGGTAGCGTTCGCCGATTGGACGCTAGTAGGGGAAGAGTCGCGGATTGATTACGTATCCATCAAAGCCAATAGTACAGGCGAAGTTAATTATTTTAAGACCCTAGAAGGTTCTATCACCGACAGTGGTGCTGTTTCTCTGACTATCGATCTAAATAGTGTAGAGACGGGCGTTTCTATTCGTAATGAGCGAATGCAAACAGAGTTTTTTGATACAGAAAACTTTGCGGATGCTAAGGTGCGTGGAGCCGTTGATGTAAGCCGAGCAGCTGAATTACAGAAGGGCGAGACTTATCAGGAAGCACTTAAGCTCACCCTGTCTTTACATGGCGTAGTCGCCGATGTTGATGCACAAGTACAAGTCACCAAATTAGCTAATGATCAGCTGTTAGTGACTTCGTTAAGCCCCGTTATTATTGATGCGCAAACTTTTGACTTAGGCGAAGGTGTGGAAAAGCTTCAGACACTCGCTGGGTTGCCTTCAATAAGCTCGGTAGTTCCGGTCACCTTCAATCTAGTCTTTAAGTAACATCGCTAGACTGGCTCATGACTAATCAGCCAGTCTATTTTTGACGTTAAAGTACTGCATTAATAAAGCTTTGTAATTCGGGGGTTTTGGGGTTGGCAAAGACTTCTTTGGCATCGCCCGTTTCCCACACTTTCCCTTGATGCATGAAAACAACGCGGTCTCCCACATCACGAGCAAAATTCATCTCATGCGTTACCAGTACGAGTGTCATACCTTCACTAGCCAATTGCTCTAGCACCTTAAGCACATCTCCCACAAGCTCTGGGTCGAGCGCTGAGGTGATCTCATCGCACAGCAGTACTTTTGGTTTCATGGCCAGTGATCGAGCAATAGCAACACGCTGTTGCTGCCCTCCGGATAGTTCACTAGGATAACTGTTATATTTGTCGCCTAGACCAACCTTTTCCAACACCTCTTTGGATGTCGCTTCGGCGTCTTGTGCTGATGTTTTACGGACGAGTTTAGGCGCTAATTCGATATTTTGTCCCACAGTCAAATGAGGAAAGAGGTTAAAGTTCTGAAATACCATCCCCACGCTTTTGCTAAGCTTGCGGACTTGGAAGTCGTCTGTGCTAACTTCCATTTGATCCAGAATGATATTGCCTTCGGAGTATGACTCCAAACCATTTATGCAGCGCAGTAAGGTGCTTTTGCCTGAGCCGCTGCGTCCTATAATTGAAACAACTTCACCCGCAGCAATGGTTAGGTCGACGCCTTTAAGTACATGGTTATCGCCATAGTATTTGTGGATGTTTTCGATATTAACGAGCGACATTTAATTTGTTCTCCAACTTGCGGCTTGCGACTGATAATGGGTAGCAGAGTAAAAAGTAAATAAGTGCAACCATGCCAAAGACTTTGAAAGGTTCGAAGGTTGCGTTATTGAGCATGGTTCCAGCTTTGGTCAGCTCTACAAATCCAATAATCGAAGCCAGTGCGGTGCCTTTAACAATTTGTACTGAAAAGCCTACTGTAGGTGGGATAGAAACGCGTAAGGCTTGGGGCAATATTATATGACGCATAATTTCATAATAACTAAGACCTAAGCAGCGTGAAGCTTCCCACTGGCCTTTCGGAATCGATTCGATACACCCACGCCAAATCTCAAATAAGAAGGCACTGCTAAAGAGTATTAAAGCGAATGAAGCGGCGGTCCACTCAGATACGTCAAAGCCAAACAAGGACAGTCCAAAAAACACCAAAAATAACTGCATTAATAAAGGGGTTCCTTGAAATAGCTCAACATAAATACGTATAAGCCGTTGCGCTACCTTGTTACCACTCGTTTGTATAAAAGTTAGTATTAAACCAACAATTGAGCCGCCAACAAAGGCGATCAACGATAAAACGACAGTCCAACGTGCTGCGAGTAGCAGGTTACGAAGGATGTCCCAATCAGTAAATTGATACATTAGCGGGCCCTCAAGTTAGGGAATGCCACATAGCCAATCAACTTAAATATTTGGCGCATACCAATGGCAATAACTAAATACAGTAAAGTGATGACAAAATAAGTTTCAAAGCTTAGAAAGTTGCGAGATTGGATAAAGTTGGCAGCGAAGGTGAGTTCTTCTACGGATATTTGCGATAGTACTGCTGATCCGAGCATCACGATGATGCATTGGCTGGTTAGTGCTGGATATATACGAGCAATGGCAGGTGGCAACACAACGCGTGTAAAGATCTGTACACGTGTAAGCCCAAGTGTTTTAGCTGCTTCTACTAACCCTTTTGGTGTGGCTTCTATACCGGCACGGATAATTTCGGTGCTGTAGGCCCCTAAATTAATAACCATTGCCAGTAAACCCGCTTCCATCGCTGAAAGCTTGATACCCAAAGAGGGTAGACCAAAAAAAATAAAAAATAGTTGTACGATAAACGGCGTGTTTCTGACTAGTTCAACATATAAGCCTACTACACGGCTTAGCCAAGTAGTTTTGCCCGCGCGAGCTGCTGCTCCCAGCGTGCCTAACAGGCAGCCGAGAACAGTAGTAAACACGGTAAGGAGTATAGTGGTGACCAAGCCTTCTAGCATTTCGCTCTTATAGTTAAGTAATTCAGCAAAATTAAAGGTGTAGTCCATAAGTCTTCCTGCTGTGTTTTGGGTGACGAAGGACTTACTGCGCTTTCAATTCAGCAGGTAGTTCAGCTTTTAACCACGTCATGGATAGCTTGTCTAAAGAACCGTCACTTAAACCTTTAGATATAAGGCTGTTCACTTTTGCTAGAAGGGCATCATCGCCTTTGTGGACACCTATGTAACAAGGTGAGTCTTTAATCATGAACTTGCTAACGGGTTTACGATCGCCAGCATTTTCTGCAATCTTGGCAACTACTAAGTTACCAGTGGCAATTAAATCGACTTGTCCAGAAAGGTAGGCAGAAATAGTGGTGTTGTTATCTTCGAAGCGTCGAATAGTTGCATCTTCGGGTGCTAGTTTACTGAGTTCTAAGTCTTCAACTGAGCCTCGCGTTACGCCAACCACCTTGCCGGAGAGGTCGGCTGGTGAACTTACCGTAGCTGATTCAGTACCAAACACACCCAGGAAGAAGGGTGCATAAGCCATTGAGAAATCGATTGCTTTTTCTCGTTCTGGATTTTTGCCCATGCTGGAAATCACTAGGTCTACTTTGCGGGTTTGTAAGTAGGGAATACGGTTTGCGCTGGTTACGGGCACAAGCTCAAGTTTCAGATCCATTTCGTTGGCTAGGTATTTGGCTGTATCAATGTCGTATCCAACGGGTTGTAAATCAGGACCTACTGAACCAAAAGGAGGGAAATCTTGTGGGACGGCTACTTTGAGAGTTCCACGTTCTTGTACGGTTTCTAATTGGCTGGCAACAGTGAGAGTGCTAGCTAACGTTAGGCAGGCCACGCCTAAAACTTTTAATGCAGACTTTGTGAAGCGTTTCATATGGTATTCCCTCTAATTCCAAATTTTCTAAAAATTCACGGCGGCTGGATGAGCCGTTTGTTACTTTTGTTACTTTTGTTACTTTTAATTTGTCTTTTGCAACTAAAGGGCCAACTTCATTTGGTAAGTAGTGATAGTTTAGAAAAATATTTTTTATACATATAAAACAAGGATCTACGTTTTTTAGTATGTATGAGGATATGAGAAGAATGTGGGAATAAGTGAATGAAGGAAAAAAACTGCATCAATTCAGGGATATTTCGGAAGTGTATTGTGAGTTGGCACTATTTTGGTGCGATCAGCGTAAGGCCTGATGGCGAGGCCCCCTAAAAAAGGATGTTATGAAAAATCGACTTCTTCTAGGGCTTTATAGAAGGCGGTAACTTTATCTATGTGCAATTGAGCGTCGTCAGCACAAAAATCCAGAGTTTTGTTAGCGAGTAACGCTATTAAGCTCATAGCGGCACTGTAGCTGTTAAAGGAAGAGGCGCTTTCTAGAGGGCACTCTATCCAAACATCAACTTGCTTAGATTGCTGTCGTAAAGAAAAGTCTGAGATCAAGAGGGTGGGTATTGATAGTGTTTTGAGCTGTGCTATCAGTGGTTGTATGAGTGTAGGCCGGCGTCTGAAACCAATCAGAATGACTAAATCATCGGGGGATAAATTAGCTAGCTCCTCCCCAATTGTTTGGCCGCTGACAGGCGCTAAGCTCACATTTGAGCGAATTTGCACCAGTTGCTGACGACAATGAACTGCGATGGGGTAGCTGTTGCGAAAACCAATGACGACTACGTTTTTCGCATTGGCAATGTGCTCTGCTGCTCTATCGACCGTTTCATTCGTGAGTGTGTTTTGTAGATACTGTAAATTTTTAATTTCTTGCTCAAAGTGTTGGTTGTGCAATGCTCCCGATGATTGAGAGTTGAAAAATGGTGTGCCTTGGTGTCTCTCTTTTTGAGCTACGTGACGAGCTTCTTTAAACGAACTGTAGCCTAAACGCTTAAATAAACGACTAATGGTAGCTTTCGAAATTTCACACGTGCTTGCGAGGTCGGTACTGTTAAATAGCGGCAAGTTATCGGGGTGGGATAATAAAAAATCAGCCAGCTTTTTTTCTTGCGGTGTGAGTTGTTCATAATTATCACGAATTTTTTCGGATATCACGTCCATTTGCCGTTCCAAATCAAATAACTAAGCAGCATTAAAACCTGATCAAGCTATCTGTGCAAGGGGCTGTTATTGTGTGAGGAATTTGATCTTTAGGTCAGATAATTGTTAGAGTACAAAGGAATTTGCTGATATTTGAAACTTGTTACTTGGCCGTGAGTGGTGGCTAGGAGTTTCAAATGTGAGTACTTGTTGTTAAATACTCTGGAGATTTTCTTTTTAATGCCTGATTCGAAATTAGATCCTATCGATAGTCAGAGCGATATTATGACTCCCGACGGCTTGGTTAATCCTATTGATACCGATTACCAAGTAGGTCAGGACAATGTCGCACTTAACATAGGGCCGTTCGGCCTTGATATTCACAACCGCGTATTTTTGATTTCAGGGTTAGCAATTGTTGCATTTGTTATTTTGACCCTAGCTTTTCAAAATAGTGTCGCTCCAGTATTTGGGGACATGCGCAGTTGGATAACCACGAATTTAGATTGGTTCTTCTTATTATCCGGTAACATTTTTGTTCTGGTCTGCTTATTCCTTATCGTATCGCCTATGGGCAAAGTACGTATTGGTGGGACTGAGGCTAAACCAGATTATGGTTATCTCGGGTGGTTTTCTATGCTGTTTGCAGCAGGAATGGGCATTGGCTTGATGTTCTATGGGGTATCAGAGCCGTTGTCGCATTTTGGCAGTTCATTGGGCGGTACAACCGTCGTTGATGGTGTGCGAACTGACTGGGCACCTTTAGGGGGTGCGGCGGGTGATGCTGCCGCTGCTGAGCGTCTGGGTATGGCGGCAACTATTTTCCACTGGGGTTTACACCCGTGGGCAATTTACGCTGTTTTGGCGCTGGGATTAGCTATCTTTTCGTTTAATAAAGGCCTTCCGCTAACGATGCGTTCGGTTTTTTATCCTATCTTAGGTGAGCGTGTTTGGGGCTGGCCTGGTCATATCATCGATATCTTAGCAGTGTTTGCGACCTTGTTTGGTTTGGCGACCTCGCTAGGTTTAGGGGCATCACAAGCAGGAGCTGGGCTCAATTATTTGTTTGGAGTGCCAACCGGTACAACTACGCAGGTCTTGCTAGTAATTGGCATTACGGCAATAGCCCTAGTCTCAGTGTTAGCTGGGTTAGATGCAGGGGTTAAGCGCCTTTCCGAAATTAATATGACTCTGGCTGCGTTGCTTCTGCTGTTTGTCATTATTGTAGGGCCTACTGTCGCTATCTTGACGGGCTTCGTGGCTAATCTTGCTGCCTACGTCCAGAACTTACCTGGTTTAGCGATGCCGTTTGGGCGTGAAGATGCCAACTTCTCACAAGGTTGGACAGCGTTTTATTGGGCGTGGTGGATTTCTTGGTCACCTTTTGTTGGTATGTTTATCGCGCGTGTTTCCCGTGGTCGTACTGTTCGTGAGTTCATGGTGTCGGTGCTGCTTATCCCATCGACCGCATGTGTTTTATGGATGACAGCCTTTGGCGGAACAGCCATTAGCCAAGTAGTTAATGATGGCTATACCGCGGTACAAGATGCGAGCTTGCCGATTCAATTGTTCACCATGCTGGATGCGTTACCGCTGTCTCAGATTACATCGTTTATTGCGATTATTTTGGTTATCGTCTTCTTTGTCACTTCATCTGATTCAGGCTCGTTGGTTATTGATGCGATTGCGGCTGGTGGTAAAGTAGATTCGCCAAAACCTCAACGTGTCTTCTGGTGTACTTTTGAAGGCCTAGTTGCCATCGCTTTAATACTCGGTGGTGGTTTGGTTGCTTTGCAGGCGATGGCTGTGTCAACAGGATTGCCATTCACGATTGTTCTGTTAGTTGCTTGTGCATCGGTTCTTAAAGGGTTAGCGTCAGAGCCGCGCGCTTAAGTTTCGTTAATAGATCACCGACCTCTAGAGCCGATAGCTTATAATGAGCTATCGGCTTTTTTATTGTTTTAAAAATTGCCGTCTTTTTATACTCAACTTTCTCATGGAATATAGATTATGGAAGTCGAACAGCTCGAAATACTGACTTTTTTGAAAGATCATGTTCCTTTTCGTTGGTTACCGGAAGAGGAGTTGTCCAAGGTAGCCACTGAAATAGATGTATCTTATTTTAGAGCTGGGGCAACGATTTTAGAGGTTGGCCAAACGAATAGTGACCTCCACATAGTCCGAAGTGGTGCGGTGGAGATCTACTTACGTAACGGTGAGTTATTTAACCGTTTAGGTGAAGGCGGTATGTTTGGGCAACAAAGCGTACTGACTAAAAGCCCGGTAAGGTTTCCGGCTAAAGCGCTGGATGACACGTTAATCTATTTCATTCCTTATGCACTTTTTATTGAGTTATTTGATCGACATGAGCGTTTCTCTGATTTTGTCGAATTAGAGAATAATAAGCGACTTAGCCACACTGTAACCCGACGCCAAGATGCTAATGAGCTGATGACATCACCGGTCAATAAGCTCATTACTCGTGAACCGGTACTGATTAGTGAATCGGCCACGGTTAAAGAAGCAGCCTGCTTAATGAGCGAAGAAGATATTTCTTGTCTATTGGTGGCAGACGCGCAGGATTCGGTATCAATGATTGGGATTATGACCGACAGGGACTTACGGACTCGGGTGATTGCTCAAGGGTTAGATTACACGACTTTAGTGCGCCATATCATGACACCTGCCCCTATTACGATTGATTCCAGCCATTTTGTTTTTGAAGCCATGTTAACCATGCTGACTCATAACGTGCACCATTTGCCTGTACTACACCTTGGGAAGCCTGTCGGAGTCATTGGGATATCGGATATTATTCGTTATGAATCCCATAATAGCTTGTTTGTGGTTAGTAGTATTTTTGATGCGCAAAGCGTAGAAGAAATTAGCGCATTGATTCCGGATATCCATGCAAGTTTTACACGCATGGTAAATGAAGATGCTAATTCACATATGATAGGTAGTGCTATGTCGGTTATTGGACGTAGCATAAAACAGCGATTGTTAGCCTTGGCTCAAGAGCAACTAGGTGAGCCTCCCATCCCGTATTGTTTTTTGGCGTTAGGCTCAATGGCACGAGATGAGCAATTAGTCCTAACAGATCAAGATAATGCGCTCATTTTGGATGATTCTTATAATGCTGAGCTGCATGGCGAATATTTTTTAAAACTGGCGCGTTTTGTTTGTGATGGTTTGGCCGAATGTGGCTACAGTTATTGCACTGGCAATATTATGGCAACCAATACCCGTTGGCGGCAGCCTTTGTCGGTTTGGAAGGGGTATTTCACTGAATGGATTGAGCAGCCGACACCTGAGTCGTTATTGAATAGCTCGATATTTTTTGATCTAGACGGCGTTTGGGGGCAAACAGAGTGGGCTGATGAGCTTACCGCTTTGATTGCTAAAAAGGCCCAAGCCAGTCCGCACTTTTTAGCCTGTCTAACGCGCAATGCGATTAATCGTAAACCACCATTAGGCTTTTTTAAGGATTTTGTGGTTGAGAAAGATGGTGAGCATAGGAATACGATAAATTTAAAACGACGAGGCACTGCACCCTTGTCAGATCTTATTCGTGTCTATGCGCTAGCGGTGGGGTCAACAGCACAAAACTCGTTTGAGCGTCTGGACGATATTATCGCGGCCAATATTTTACCGCCAGGGCGTGGGCCCGATTTACGTGATGCATTGGAGTTTATTTCGATGGTGCGGATACGGCATCAGGCGCTAGATTTAGAGGCGGATCGGGTGCCTGATAACAATATCGAACCCGAACAAATAAGCCCTTTTGAGCGAAGAAACCTGAAGGATGCTTTTCAGATAGTTGCTAACGCACAAAAATTCATCGTTATAAAATACCCACCTAATCGGCGATTTTAATGTCCAATAGTACACCGATAAAAACCCCATTGTCTGATGGCAGCGTCGATTGGCTGTTGAATTTTGAGCGAGGCGCAAAGCAGGCCAGCAGCGCTTTTCTAAAAGCGTATTATCAAAGTAGTGTGCCAGCTGCTGATACGCCTTTAAGCCGAGTGCCTTTTTTAGCGATGGATTTTGAGACCACGGGGCTTGACGCGAGCCGAGATGAAATTGTGAGCATAGGCGTTGTGCCGTTTACGTTAGAGCGTATTCACTATAGCCAGAGCAAACATTGGTTGGTGAAACCTATCGCGCCATTAAATGCAGATTCTGTTGTGTTCCATGGTATTACTCATCGGGATTTGGATGAAGCGGAAGACTTTGAAAATGTGATTGAGCCATTGTTAAAGGTAATGGCGGGACGTGTGCTTGTGGTTCATTATCGCTCCATAGAAAGGCCATTTCTATATCGAGCATTGGAGCAGCGTATTAATGAAGGCGTTGTTTTTCCTGTTGTTGATACGATGGCTATAGAAGCCTCATTATGCCGCTCTTCTATGTGGGCACGAATCAAACAAAAGCTTGGTATAAAACCTGAGTCTATACGCTTAGGGGATAGCCGTATGCGATACGGCTTGCCTAATTACCCTTCGCATCATGCGCTTACTGATGCTTTAGCCACTGCAGAACTATTTCAAGCAGAGGTTGCTTATCACTTGTCTCCTGAATCACCGATCGGCGATATTTGGCTTTAATCATAGGTGGTTTACAAATCACCCACTGAACGCGCTACCCGCTCACTGCGAAGTGTATTCCATGCTTCATATTGGCTTAGAAAAATGTGACCTGTGAGTTCGTCAACAAAATGCGTGCGACGTAAGCGGTCCATAATAGGGCCTTTCACTTCTGACAAATTCAGTGTGACACCACTATCGTTTAAGCGATGATTAATGGCTTCTAGGCTTTCTAAAGCGGATGCGTCAATAAAGTTAACCGCTGGGCACATGAGTATCAGGTGCTTAATATTGGGATTGGACATGACCAAGTCATATACGCGGTCTTCAAGATAACGTGCATTGGCAAAGTAGAGGCTTTCATCAACTCTTAGGGTCAGTATGTGGTTGTCGGTCTCTACATGATGGCGATCGATGTTGCGAAAATGCTCTGTTCCTGGAACACGACCAACAATTGCGCTGTGCGGTTTACTAGTGCGGTATAAATGCAACAAGATCGATAAGCCTACTCCAGCGATAATGCCTAGTTCTACGCCTTCAGCTAGGGTCAGTAAAATAGTAGCGAGCATGGCAAAAAAATCACTGCGTGAAAAACTCCATGTCCGTTTTAATGCCCCCATATCCACTAACGATAAAACAGCCACAATAATGGTTGCAGCCAGTGTTGCCTTAGGCAAAAAGAACAACAAAGGGGTGAGAGTTAATGCTGCCAATGCGATACCTATTGCTGTAAACGCACCGGCTGCAGGTGTTTCCGCTCCTGCATCGAAGTTAACCACAGAACGCGAGAAGCCGCCTGTGACAGGGAAACCGCCAGAGATGGAAGCTGCGATGTTTGAGGCTCCAAGGCCAATCAGCTCTTGATTAGGGCTGATTCGTTGACGCCGTTTTGCCGCTAATGTTTGTGCCACTGACACGGATTCTACAAAGCCGACAATGCTGATTAAGACGGCTGACACTAAAAGCTCTTGCCAAATATTGTACTCAAATTGAGGTAAAGTAAGGCTAGGAAGGCCTGAGGGTATAGCGCCAACAAGCTGGACACCATGTTGTTGTAAATCTAGCCCCCATGCAGCTAATGTGGTGAGTGCAATGGCTAACACAGGACCGGCTTTAGCCAGTATTTCAGCTAGCGCATGGCCAATACCTTTATTAAGTAAATAGCTTTTTAGGTATTTCCTTGACCAAAATAGAAAGCCTGTTGCAAAGCTCCCAATAACCAGTGTGGGAATATTAGTGGATGGTAGTTCACTAAAAAGCGAAATGATGAGGTCCCACAGGTTACTACCGTCCGCTTTAATTCCCAAGATATGTTTAAGCTGGCTGGCGGCAATAATTAACCCAGAGGCCGTAATAAACCCCGAGATAACAGGGTGGCTTAAAAAGTTGGCAAGCATGCCTAATTTTAAAAAGCCCATGATGAGCAGGATAAGGCCGGACATAAACGCTAAAATAATAGCGGCGGCTATATACTCATCACTGCCCTGTAACGCTAAATTGCCGACAGCTGCAGCCGTCATCAATGAGACAACAGCCACTGGGCCTACTGACAATGTGCGGCTAGTACCAAAAATAGCGTAAGCAACTAACGGTAATATGCTGGCATAAAGACCCACCTCCGGTGGCAACCCCGCCAACAAAGCATAAGCTAATGATTGTGGGATTAGCATAATAGTGACAATGAGCGCTGCGATTAAGTCGCTAGTGAATGTGCGCTGATTGTAGTTACCTATCCAATCAAAAATAGGTAAGTAACGCTTGAGCATAGATATATCCTTAGCTACGGCGAGTCTGGTGTTTACTGTTTCTGGTCAAAGTTACAGGCTTGTGCTGCTTCGTGATCCGAAGGTCTATGAGGCAGTATTGTTGGTTTAGCGAGCCATTCATGGCCTTTAAGCATGCCATTCCAATAAATCCACGGCAGCATTTTCTCCTTAAGAAACCAAGAAAGTCGGCTTGGCTGGGTGCCTTTTACTAACCAAGAGGGGAAAGTAGGCTGTAGTTTGCCTCCATAACCAAACTCAGCGAGTACAATTTTTCCACGCTCAACGGTTAGAGGGCAGGATCCGTAACCATCGTAAATGGCTCTGGGGACTTCACCTTGGAGTACCATCAGCACGTTTTCGGCTACGACGGGTGCTTGTTTTCTGACAGCAGCCGCTGTTTTGGCATTTGGAGTATTGCTGCAGTCTCCGAGGCCAAAAATATTACCGTAGTGCTTATGTTGTAATGTTTCTGAGTTTAGGTTGAGCCAACCTGCGTCATCTGATAATTGGCTTTGCGCAACAAATTGAGGAGCCCGCTGAGGAGGGCATACATGTAGCATGTCAAATTGCTTCTCAATTTCTGTTGATTTACCCTCGCTATCAATGACAGAGAAACGTGCGGTTTTTGTAGGGCCGTCTACGCTAACTAATGTTGTTTGGAAGGCCAGCTCAACGCTATATTCCGTAATATATTCCATAAGCGCTGGTACGTAATCAGCTACACCAAACAGAGCGGCACCGGCGGTACAAAACTCAACTTTTATGTTGTCGAGTCTGCCTGTGCGCTTCCAATGATCGCACGATAAATACATGGCTTTTTGTGGTGCACCTGCGCATTTAATGGGCATGGGTGGTTGAGTAAAAATAGCTGTGCCTTGTTGTGTGCTTTGTACAAGTTCCCATGTATATGGGGCCAGATCTATTCGGTAGTTTGATGTGACACCGTACTTCCCTAAGCTATCTTTTAGGCCGGGAATGGCGTCCCAGTCGAGTATAAGCCCTGGAGCGACTATCAGAGCTCTATAGCTAATTGACTCGCCATTTTCTAAGGTAATACTGTGGTGTTCAGGCGTAAATGAGGCGGCTGCAGCGTGATACCAATGTACCGAATCGGGCATAATGTCTTTCATAGCGCGTGATGTTTCACTGCGCTCAAACACGCCGCCTCCCACAAGCGTCCAACCAGGTTGGTAATAATGTTCGTTATTCGGTTCCACAATAGCAATGGTAAGGCTAGGTTTACGTTTCAGTAAGCTGGCAGCAACGGCCTGTCCTGCAGCGCCGCCGCCAATGATGACAACATCATGATTCGCTTTATGGGTGGCTGTGGGGGAGTGGAATTGTTTTGTCGCTGATTGGTTAAGAGCATTAAGACGTTCATGCTGAGCACTAAGGTCGTAGCCTGCTGCTTTAGTCGTTGTAAGAATAGCCTCCGGGCTTAAACGAGGAGCTTGAGATAAGGCCCAAAGTGTAGAACTACGTGTTCCTGTTCGGCAAAAAGCCAAAACCGGCCCCTGAGCTTTATCCATAATAGCGGTGAAGTCGGCTATATTGGCGTCTGTAATTTTTCCTGAAACAACAGGTTGGTAGTACCAGTTTAATCCTAAGCGTTCTGCCGCTTCTTTTAAGTCAGTTGTCGAGGGTTGGTCTTGGCTTTCTTGGTCGGGTCGATTGCATATGATTGACTTGAAGCCCCTTGATGCCGCAACTCCAATGTCATTGGGAGTTACTTGAGGGCTAACGCTGATGAAAGGACTTAGTTGATTGATTTGCATGAACATCTCCTGACCGTTTTTATTATGTACAGCGCTGATGCACTGGTAATGTCGCTACGATGAAATAAGCTGCGCGAGCCTCGGTTATAACAGGTTGATCGGGACTTTAAGGTAAATTTGCCCGTTATCTTCAGCGGGAGGTAAATGACCTGCACGCATGTTGATTTGCACAGAAGGGATGATAAGTTTGGGCATACCTAAGGTGGCATCTCGTTCAGTGCGCATTTTGACAAATGCCTGCTCTGATATTTGGTTACCAACATGGATATTGTGCAACCGCTCGTCGGCTACGGTTGTTTCATTAGCAAAATGGTCACGCCCTTTGGCTTTATAGTCATGACACATAAATAAGCGTGTCTCATCTGGCAGGGCAAACACTTTCTGAATTGACTGATATAAGGTGCTTGCATCGCCTCCAGGAAAATCACAGCGCGCTGTGCCGTAGTCTGGCATAAATAGCGTGTCTCCAACAAAACCCGCATTGCCAAAGACATATGTCATACATGCGGGCGTGTGGCCGGGGGTATGAATTGCTTTGCCTTTCAGGTGTCCAATCTGTATGTGGTCGCCGTCCATGAACAACTGATCAAATTGACTCCCATCACGAGAGAAGGTTGTCTCTGTATTAAATATCTGACCAAAAGTTTGTTGTACTGTTTTGATGTGCGCACCGATTCCCGTTTTAGCGCCTAACTTAAGGTGTAAGTAAGGAGCGGCGGATAAATGGTCAGCGTGTACGTGTGTTTCTAAAATCCAATCGACTGTAAGGCTGTGTTCATCAATAAAGCGAATGATCTCATCAGCAGACTCTGTCGTTGTGTGTCCACTTGCATAATCAAAATTCAGAACAGAATCAATAACAGCGCAATGTGAGCTGTGCGGATCTTTAACGACATAGCTGTAAGTATTAGTCGGCTCATCGAAAAATGAGGTTACTTGCGGTTGCATATGTATACCTTCCTATATTTCTTTTTGATATATGCTTAAATCATATTAATATATGCTAATGTATATTTTATTAATTGCAAGCCTCCCTTGGTTTTATAGCCATTGGAGGAAGATTGAATAAGGGGATGGTAATGAAAACTGCACATGATCTTGTGGCACAAGCCAAGTCAAGTATCCAAGAAATTAGTATTCAAGATGCTAGCCAAGCGATTGAAACAGCGGATGTTTTAATTGATGTAAGAGAAGCGGATGAGTATGCCGCTGGCCATTTAGCTGGCGCGATTAATATTCCAAGAGGGCTGCTAGAGTTTAAAATGACCGGCGAGCCTCATTTAGCGGATCGTAATTTACATATTGTTGTGTATTGCAAAACAAGCGGTCGTGCGGCGCTTTCGGCTGTGGCGTTGCATCAAATGGGGTATGTGCATGTGCAATCAATAGCGGGAGGGTACGATGCTTGGGCAGAGGCTAAGATGCCAGTGGTTCAGCCGCATATCCCTGATTTTGAATAGAATTTTAGGCCTCATGGCGTTAAGCGGGCAAGGGCAGCTGGTCGTTAATCGCGAAATCGTTGAATGAAAAGCGTAAAGGAATGGTGCCTACCGCTTTAAGGAGTACATAATCTGGTCGTGTTTCGCATAACCAGGATTCTTGCATGTCTGGCTGGTTAGATACAAAAGGAGAGGGGTCATACAGTGCGACACAATGAGCAGCGTCTGAAGATCTTGCTGATAAGTATTCAAAAGCTTTAACGCGGGCCTCTCGCATGTCACTTCCTAGTTGTTGGGTTGCTCGGTAGTCACTCGGGTGTGTCAATAATGAAGAGTGTTGGTCAAAAGGATCTTGATGTAATTTCACCCCGTGTACTGTGCTGTACTTCACGCTAAAAAGTGTGTGTGATGTCCGCAGGGGGCTTTCCGGAGGCTTACCTTGTATGGTGTGGATGAAGACGAATCGGTAGTACGCTGATTCGCTGAGCGTGCTGGTTATAGAGCATCCTCCATAAAATAAACTGGGTTCATAGACTCTTCCAAATCGTGATCCCCATTGTAAAGGCGGGTAGCGGAAAGGGGTTTTTAATAGATAATGAAGTTCATGGTTAGTATGGGGGTAGGCTGGTTTTGTGGCTTCTAGGAGCTGTTCTAGCACCGCTTGTTCGTCTAGTGTGTCGACCAAGCTTTGGGTGGCTATTTGTTCTTGGCTTTCAACCAAACGGTATAAAGTCCCTTGTATCGGTTGTATGTGTTGCGTTCCTTCGCATGCGTCCCAAATCACTAGATCTTTCCTCGAATGGCATCTACATATTGCAAGACCCGGCTAAGTCCTTGTACGGATTGGACTTGCTCAGCGGGAATGCCCGCTGTCATGGTATTGGTGTTGCGCATAAAATGTTGCGTCCACGTAGAGTCGCCACCGGATAACGCATAGAGTGCTCTTGCAACTCGAATAAGCAATAGTGCCAGCTCGCCTGTTTTGCTATTGGGGTCCAATTGCATTGATTTTTTTAGGCGGCTAATGCCCGTTCTGTGTAAGCCCACGACAGCGGCTAATTCTGCTTGGGATAGCTGTAGTTGCTCGCCTGCATTTAGCAGGGCTTTGGCCAGTACGTAGCTTGGATCAGGTTGTGTTTGGCTAACGGCACTCATCGATCACCTCGGTGATTAGCGTTCATTTGGTACAAACTATACCACTAATGTGACATTTGCACATTATCTATTGATGGTGCCTGTTTAATACGATGGATTTAAAAGCATAAAAAAACCAGCAATGAAGCTGGTTTTTGTGAAGCAGATTCAAGCGCTTTGCTAAGCTGCTTAATTTTTCATATCAGGCATGTTTCGGCCGTAAAAAATCTCGTTCATTTCTTTGAATAGACGCTCTGAAATTTCATCAATTTCTTGTTCTGTGAGGTCTTTCTTAGATGTGCCGAACAAGTATTGGTCAAGATCGGGAGTATCCAACATCATTTTAGTGTGGAAGATGTTTTCTTGATAAACGTTCACATCTACCATCTGGTAACTGTCATGAATATCTTGGCCCATGAAATTTTGAATCGAGTTGATCTTGTGGTCTATGTAGTGTTTCACACCATCTACATCGCGCGTAAATCCACGTACTCGATAATCGATCGTCACAATATCTGATTCCAGTTTGTGGATCAGGTAGTTCAACGCTTTAAGCGGAGAAATAACTCCACAAGTGGATACCTCTATATCGGCACGGAAAGTACAGATGCCATCATCGGGGTGGCTCTCAGGGTAGGTATGTACGCAAATATGGCTTTTATCCAGATGTGCAACTACCGCATCAGGTAAAGGACCTGGCTTTTCTGTTTTGTCGACACGATCAGAGTCTTTAATAGGCTCTTCGGATACTAGAATAGTGACACTTGCCCCTTGAGGCTCGTAGTCTTGGCGGGCTACATTTAAAATGTTTGCACCAATAATTTCGCATACTTCCGATAAAATTTCGGTCAATCGGTCAGCATTGTAACGCTCGTCGATGTACTCAATGTACTCTTCTTTCTGTTTTGGCGTGTTTGCATAACAGACGTCATAAATACAAAAGCTAAGGCTTTTAGTTAGGTTATTAAAGCCTTGAAGCTTAATTTTACCGTTGGGTGTTGGTGCCAATGTCTTAAATCTCCCACGTTAACGCTGATGTCTATGTCAGCATACACTATTGAGGGCGCATTTTATTTCACCATGGGGCAAAGGCAAAGGAAAAATTGGTGAATTTTACAGGTCAATTTTTGCGCTTTGCTTTGCCGCGTTACTGGTTAGACATATCACTTTTTCATGTGGTGAGTAATGGGCTGTCATCATGGCTCATTTCTTTGCGCATTTGTCCCGGTGTTAGCCCTGTCTCTCGCTTAAAAAATCGAGAAAAGTAGGCGGGGTCTTTAAAGCCTAAATCATAAGCTATTTGGTCAAGGTTACTTCGTGTGTAGATAAGTCGGCGCTTGGCTTCGAGCATTGTACGTTCTAGCAATAAAGTTTTTACCGTTTTATTGAGGTGCTGTAACGTGATGCGATTGAGCGTGGTTGTGGTGATGCCAATAGCGTCGGCATATTCTTGAACATTCCATTGATTGCGAAAGTTTTGCTCAATCAGTTGTTTTAGATGACTGATTTGTTGGCTGCGTAAGCTTTCTTCTCTAGTTTCCGAGCCCAAAATGTCATGGATTCGGCGAACAATTAATAACAAGCTCATTGCATGCCATTCACACATCAGTGCGCGTCCCATATTAGGGTGTTGTAACTCCCATTTGATCTGCTCGAGTAACCACATGATTTGCTCTAAAAAGCCATTCTCTGTGTCTATTTTTAGTACTTGTGGATGCGATAAGAGTACTCCAAATGTTTGGTTAAGGTGCTCAAATTGCGGGGTATTTAAAACGCTATCAGCAAGCGTTAAAACAATGCCTTCTGTATTAGGGGCAAAGCGGAAGCCGTGCACACATCCTGTGGGTATCGTGATGACGGAAGGCTTGTTAATCGTTATTTTTTGTTCGTCTAAGCGAAGGTCCGTTTTTCCATTTAAGATCACTATCATCTGAAACATTTTTCCATGACGGTGAGGCCGTATGTACCAGCCATTGTCTTGGCTGCGGTGTGCTATGTTTTCGATGTGGATGAAAGAAGGATCGTCAATGGCAAGTTCTTCTCCGTAAAGTGAGAAGTGCGGAATTTTTGAGAAATCAGTTTTAGTATCCATTTTTATTATTATCCCCTTTAAAAAATCACATCTTTCTACAGATAAGTCGATTTGTAGTAAGAGTGGTTTTTAGTGTTATTTTTATGTTTTTTAGGGTTTTTACCAGCATTTAGGCAGTAATTTTTTGTTTTTATAGTGCGCTTTAAGTGTGCTGGTTCATTAAAAGTACAATTATTTGCAAGAAATGTGAATTTTTTTAAGAAAAAAATCCCATCAAGATAGCCTCTTCTGCACAACCAGTAAAAATAAAACCTCAACGGGCATATTGCCTAGTGAATCGGCAAGCGTGAGGTTCACGGCTTGTGTAGCTAATAATAAAAGGGGTGAAACATGAGAACGCAAGTTGCGATTATTGGTTCCGGTCCGTCAGGCTTATTGCTCGGGCAATTATTACATCGATGCGGAATCGACAACGTCATTATCGAACGTAAATCCAAAGCTTATGTTTTAGAACGTATTCGTGCTGGGGTATTGGAACAAGGCTTAGTGGATTTGCTTCACGAGGCCGGGGCTGCTGATCGGATGATGGCAGAAGGTCATGTACATGATGGCTTTGAGCTGGCATTTAATGGGCAACGCAAACGTGTGGACTTAAAGCGTTACGCAGCAGGAAAAACGGTTATGGTATATGGCCAAACCGAAGTGACCCGGGATTTGATGGCGGCGCGGGAGGCTGCTGGTTTAATTACGTACTATGAATCTGATGATGCAGTATTACACGATTTTAAGGGAAGTACCCCTAGCGTAACTTTTACACATGAAGGTATCGAGCATCATTTGGAGTGCGACTACATAGCGGGCTGCGATGGCTTTCATGGCGTATCTCGCCAATCGGTATCTCCAGAGGAGATCAATATCTTCGAGCGTGTTTATCCATTTGGATGGCTCGGCATTCTGTCTGAAACGCCACCAGTCTCACATGAGCTAATTTATGCAAACCATGAGCGAGGTTTCGCCTTATGCAGTCAGCGAAGTGATAAATTAAGTCGTTACTATGTTCAGTGCGGCTTAGATGATGATTTAAGCGAATGGTCGGATGAGCGCTTCTGGGATGAGCTGAAATTACGCTTACCAAGCGACGTGGCGGATGAGTTGATCACAGGCCCATCCATTGAAAAAAGTATAGCGCCGTTACGTAGCTTTGTGGCTGAGCCCATGAAGTTTGGGCGGTTGTTTTTGGTGGGTGATGCCGCACATATTGTTCCGCCAACAGGCGCTAAAGGGTTAAATCTGGCAGCAAGTGATGTCAGTACGCTATACCGCGTACTTAAAAAGGCGTACGTGGATAATCAGCCCGAGTGGCTAGAGCGCTATTCGGATATTTGTTTACGCCGTATTTGGAAAGCTGAACGTTTTTCGTGGTGGATGACCGGCTTGCTTCATCGCTTTGACGATGGCGAATTTGCACAAAAAATGCAACAAGCAGAACTGGCTTATTACACAGAGTCTGATGCAGGCTTAGCTTGTATTGCTGAAAATTATGTTGGGCTTCCTTATGAAGAGGTCGAGTAACCACTGACTAGGCGTTAGTCGGGTAGAGCTGCGCGCGAAGGAAGCGACTTTAGAATTTTGATGATTTTAGACGTTATAACAGGGAGAAAAAGGCATATATGTATATTAAAAATGATATGTAAAGCAGGGGTAATTTCATTTTAGTGAAAGGGAGTTAGCCTTTTATAGTGGATGAGAAGGATGCAAAGTTGTTAGTTCACCTTAAAATAGCGCACGGCAACTTAAATAAATAAAAAAACAATAATAGAAGGTAATCATTCCATGAATAAGTTTTCAATGCTCGCAACCGCGACCTTGTTGACGGTTGGTTCACTGACATCACCAGTTTATGCAGCGGACTATAATCTCAAATTCGCCCATTTTTGGCCTTCTAGCTCAGGTGTGCATACAGGCTTTGAAACGTGGGCTGAGTCGCTCGAAAAAGCATCGGATGGTCGAATTAGTGTTGAGTTCTACCCTGCCCAGACCTTAGCGAAGGCTCCAAAAAGTTATGATGCTGTTAAAAATCGTATTGCGGACATAACCGCTACCGTACAAGGGTACAGCGCCAATCGCTTTCCATTAACGCAAGTGGTCGAACTGCCTGGTGTAGCGAGTAGTGCTGCACAAGGAAGTTGTGTAATTCAATCACTGTATGACGAATCGCTCATCAGTAAAGAATACGACGATACGCATGTACTTTTTTTATTCACGCATGGCCCAGGTGATATTCATACCAAAGACAAGGCGATTGAAACTCCTGCAGACTTAGCTGGGTTAAAAGTTCGCCGCCCGACCACTGTTGTTGCAGAAATGCTAGAGGGCTTAGGGGCTCAGCCTGTTGGAATGCCAGCGCCTAATACGTACCCGTCTTTACAAAGGGGTGTTATTGATGGGGTTGCTATGCCGTGGGAGGCAATGAAAAGTTTTCGCTTAAATGAATTAGCGACTTATCACACCGAACTTGGGTTATATACCTTGTCTTTTGTCGTAACGATGAACAAGGACATCTACAACTCGATGCCTGATGATTTGAAGGCGGTAGTCGATACGCATTCCGGTATGGATTGGGCTCAAAAACAAGCGCTTGTCTTTGATGATCTCGATACGTTAGGTCGTGAGGAGGCAGTCAAAGCTGGGCACTCTATCATCACATTGGAAGGTGGGGTGAATAATCCCGCTTGGAAACCGGTTCTTGAAACAGCCACTAATAACTATTTAGGAGCTTTAGAAGATAAGGGCATGCCTGCACGCAAAGTGTATGACCGTGCCATGGAACTTTCTAAAACTTGTTTATAAATACGTTTAACCGCTATGAATGAGGCCGGATGATGAAATGGCTAATAAAAGCGGTAGATGGCTTAGCCCTGGTTCTTTATTGGATCAGTGGCTTTCTGCTGGTGGTGATGATGTTAAGCGTAGTCTTTGATGTTATTAGCCGTGGGCTGTTTGCTGCTACAGATGGAAATGTTGATATTACGTTTGTGGGTGGAATTGAGTTAGTTAAATACTCTTTACTGTTTTCGATGCTCTGTGCGTTTCCATACGCTGTTGATAAAGGGCAGATTGTAGTGGATTTGTTCACTCAGGGGTGGTCAGACCGCACGCAGCGTTGGACTGATGGTTTCTATACGTTGTGCTTTGGTATTTTTGGCGGATTATTGTGTTGGCGTTTTGCACTGGCCGGTGATGAAGCAGAGATGAGCGGAGAGCTGACGCAGGATCTTTTAATGCCTATGTCGCCTATTTATTGGGTTGCCTCGTTTGCTCTAGCGGTGTTGGCGTTACGTGGCGTTGTTGCTGGCTTTGCGCAGTGGGTCGGCCCTTTAAAGGAGGCTAATAGATGAGTGCTCCTTTGATTGGGTTGTTATGTTTAATCGGGATGCTGATTATGATTGCGCTGCGCGCGCCTATCGCGCTAGCCATGGCGGCAACGGGGGTGATTGGTTTTGGTAGTATTGTCGCGTTTGAGCCGGCCGTCGCGATTCTGGAAGCAGGACCTTTTGAAACGTTAAGCAATTACAGCTTTAGCCCTATTCCTATGTTTTTATTAATGGGGGTATTGGCTTCTCATGCCAATATGTCGAGTGAGTTATTTAATGCCGCCCGTTCGTTATTTGGCGGTTGGCGCGGTGGTATGGCGTTGGCTGCTGTATCCGCGTGCGGTACTTTTTCGGCTATTTCGGGTTCGTCCGTAGCAACGGCTGCCAGTATGTCACGTGTGGCACTGCCTGAGATGCGTAAGCATGGTTATGCCGATTCTTTAGCGACGGGAACCTTGGCTGCAGGTGGTACTTTAGGCATCATGATCCCCCCCAGTATTGCTCTATTATTGTATGCACTTATTACGGAGCAATCAGTGGGTGATATGTTCATCGCTGGACTCATACCGGGTATTCTTGGTTTAGTGCTCTACTGCGTAACGATTGGATTGTTGGTGCACTTCTACCCATCGTTAGCACAGCCTGGTACACCGACTACGCTGCGAGAAAAAATCGTAGGCTTAAAAGGTTTTGTTCCTTTTATGGGTGTGTTTGCAATTATCATAGGAGGTATCTACACAGGCTTATTTACGCCCACTGAAGCGGCGGCTATCGGTGCATTTGCAACGCTACTGATTGCGCTATTTCGTGGCATGCGTTGGAAGGGCTTTATGTCGGCGGTAGGTGAGACTCTTGCATTATCTGCCATGATCTTCTTTATGATAATGGGGGCTGAGGTCTTCGGTTATTTTCTATCGGTATCGCGAGTATCCTTCTATTTAACCGAGTTGGTCGTGGAATGGCAGCTAACACCTTATGCGGTTTTGTTCGCTGTGTTGGTGTTGTTTATTCTGCTCGGCTGCGTAATGGACAGTATAGCAATGTTGTTGCTAACGGTTCCGGTAGTCATGCCTGTGGTGTTGGATGCTGGGTTCGATCCTATATGGTTTGGCATTGTCGCGGTTATTACTGTGGAGTTAGGGCTTATAACTCCGCCAGTGGGGATGAACGTCTTTGTGATAAAAAGCGTTGCGCCCAACGTGCCTATTGCGCAAATATTTAAAGGTGTTTTCCCATTCGTTTTATCGGATATAGTTCGATTAATTTTACTAATCGCATTCCCCGTCTTGGCGCTTGGTTTGGTTTATTAGCGCGGGGGGAGGGGCTAAAACATCGAAGTGCTCAAGCTGGCTTTCATTTGCAGAAATGGCGAACAGAAGCCAGCTTGTATTAATAAGAGTATCGCATAGGCTTACCATAATGTTCGGTAGTGTGCACCAGTGACGTTTTCGTCGGATAGTTCTTCTTTGATACGCAAAATTTCATCAAGATTTGCTTCGAGCAGCTCTACAAGGTTTGGATCAAAATGTGTACCACTGTCTTTTTTGATCACATTGAGAGTTTTTTCGACTGTCCAAGCTTCTTTGTAGGGGCGTTTGCTTGTTAGCGCGTCAAATACATCGGCAATCGCTACTATACGCCCAGCTAGGGGGATATTCTCTCCTTTTAAGCCATTCGGATAGCCTGTTCCATCCCACTTTTCATGATGGGTCATGGCTACGGTGTACGCGAGTTGAATGAGTCCCGATTCTGAATCCCCTAATATTTCAGCGCCGATGTGTGTGTGGCGTTGCATGTGGGCGTATTCTTCATGGGTTAATTTCTCTGGCTTTAAAAGAATGCTATCAGGTATTCCTATTTTCCCTATGTCATGCATAGGGGCGGCTTGTTGCAAGTCTTCGGCATCGTCGTCTGATAAACCTGCTGCTTTAGCCAAGACGCGGGAATACCGGCTCATGCGCAGGACATGCATGCCTGTTTCATTGTCTTTATATTCAGCGGCGCGACCCAAGCGTTGAATTAGCTCTATATGGGTTTTTTTTAGCTTATCGGCTTTCACCATTGAGAGATGAGTTTTAACGCGTGCCTTTACAATGGCTGGCGTTACCGGCTTTGAAATATAATCCACACCTCCCACATCAAAGCCTTTTTCTTCATCAATCTCACCCTGTAAAGCAGTAACAAAAATAAGTGGTATATCGGCTGTTTCAGGATTCGCCTTGAGGTGTTCACAAACTTCAAATCCCGTCATGCCAGGCATCATCACATCCATTAGAATAAGATTGGGACGATCTTTTTTGACGAGCATTAATGCATCTTCACCGTTTTTAGCGAATGATAACCGGTAAAGCCCTTGCAATATATTCTTGAGGACTTTTAGATTTGTTGGCTCATCGTCGACAATTAAGATTCTGGGAGGAAGTTTTTCTATAAGTGTCATTTAACGGTCCTCGCGCTTTACTTGAACGAGAGGGGGCTCCCTATCATCGTTGTCTATTTGACCAGATAAGTTTTTAAGCATCTTTAAGGCGTCTTCGAACTCAAAGTCTGCGAAGGCGTTTGCAATATTTTTAGCGCTATTCTTGTACTTTGATGGCGCTTTTAGTAAGAACTTTTCTATGAGTTGATCGTTAATTTCTCCGCTTTCAGCATGCTTTAGTAAGCTAAAAAGGGAGGGAGTAAATTCAGCTATGTCAGCATCTTCCTTGGATGCTTTAAGATCATTTTCGATAGAATCACATAATTGAGTTAATTCGGCTTTAAAGCGAGCAAACTCATGTTTAATAGTAGGTAGCATTAATTGGGCGGCTTCAATATCAGTTTGCTGAGCTGCTGATTCTAATTCAGCAAAGCGACTCGATATAAAGGGTAGCGCAAGGTTGCCTGATACTCCTTTGAGGGCGTGTGTATGATGTTTTAGGGCATCAAAGTCAGCTTCTTCAATTAACTGTTCTGTCTTTTTGAAGTGACTTTCATTCTGCTTAGCAAACTTGGTTAACTCCTGAGTATACAGTGATATATCACCCCAGAGACTTAAGCCTTTATCATGCTGTATGGCCGCTTGTTTGTCGGTAGGAGGGGGGGCTGGTGTCGAAGGTGGAGTTAAGTGCAGACCAGTAACACGTGCGATCTCTGCATTGAGTAGATCGATATTAATGGGCTTGGTTGCGAATCCAGTCATGCCGGCCTCGTAGGCCGCTATTTTATCTTCATTTAACACGCTGGCTGTTAAGGCAATAATTGGAGTAGGGTCGGCTTCATGTGCTTTTTCATACGCTCTGATGGTCGTCGAGGCTGTTAAACCATCCATGTTAGGCATTTGCACATCCATAAGGACAACATCAAATTTCTCTTTTTTTACGGCCTCTACTGCTTCTAAGCCATCAGATACCGAGGTAACTTTATGGCCTTGGCGCGTCATAATAATGGTTAGTAATTCTATGTTTTGAGGGATGTCATCAGCCGCTAGGATGTGAAGAGGGGGTAAGTTGTAAGCAGAAAGCACCTGCTCGTTGTTGGTTGCTTTTCCAGAGGTAAGCGGTAATGTAAAGCTAAAGGTACTTCCTTTGCCTACCGAGCTTTTTGCATAAATCTTGCCACCCATTAGCTCAACTAGCTGCTTACTGATGGTTGTGCCTAATCCTGTTCCGCCAAAGCGACGACTCATGGAGGCGTCTGCCTGTGTGAATGGATCAAAAATAGCGTCGATACGATCTTGGGATATGCCGATGCCTGTATCAGCTATATCAAAACACACTTTACCATTGGGACTTAAATATATGTTTAAGTCTACACTGCCTTCATCAGTAAATTTTAGTGCATTCCCAATTAAGTTCATGAGCACCTGTCTGATTCTATCAGGGGCCCCTCGGTAATAAGTTTCCACTTCTTTTTCAATATGAAAATTCAGTGCGAGCTTTTTACTTCTGGCTTGTATCCACAGCGTAGAAATAACGCTATCTACTAGCTCATATAGTGAAAAATCCGTTTCTTCTAAATCGAGTTTACCCTTTTCGAGCTTGGCGGTATCAAGAATGTCGTTGAGTAGATGCAATAAAGATTTGGCCGCGCTGCTGATACTATTGAGGTATTTGCTTTGTTCAATTTGCAGCGGAGTATCAGATAATATATCGCTAAAGCCTATAATAGCGTTCATAGGTGTGCGAATTTCGTGGCTCATGTTAGCCATAAAGGAGGCCTTGGCCTCGACTGCCGCTTCTGCTTTTATTTTGGCTTCGCGTAATATTTCTTCCATTTGACGACGCTCGCTAATATCGAATAGAAGGCCGTCGATCCACTCGGGCTCGCCCGACTCATCCATATGAATTGTACCGCGGTCTAAGAGCCATATAATGTGTCCCTTTCGGTGGCGGATGCGGTATTCGACAGTGTAGGTACGTTCTTTTTGCGGAGAGGCTACAGCTGCAATAGCAAGGTCAATGTCATCAGGATGAATGATGTCTGAAAAATGTATTTTTCCATTGATGAACGCATTAACAGGCCAGCCTGTTAATACTTCAACGGCGTCGTTGATAAAAAGCATCGACCAGTTCTCATCAAGCGTACAGCGAAAAGCGACTCCGGGCATGTTGTTCATCAACGAGCTGAGTTGTGCTTCGTTTTGACGTAGCTCTTTTTCAATTTGGTGACGATGTGATATATCGGTTACAAAACCCACATAGCGCTGGGAACCATCATTCAGCGTGATTTCTCCAACACTCAATCTGATAGGGATCAAGGCTCCACTGATATGTTGGGCCATGAGTTCTGTTTCGGAACCGATTAAGCTGGTTTTTCGATCACTATTGCATTGAAGGAAGGATTCGCCGTTATGTTTCTGGTCTGCCTTAGGTACGAGCAACTGGACAGGTTTGCCGAGAATATCAGAGTGCTTCCAACCAAAAATTCTTTCAGCTGCTGGGTTGAAGTCTTGCACGATACCTGAATCATCGATGGTAATAATGCCATCAACGGCTGTTTCTAGAATCGCTTCTAGTCTGCTTTCGTTTTCACTGACTTCACCTAATAACTGACGATAACGGATCAGCCAGTTAGTTGCCGCAACAAACATGGTCACGGCAATGGTCACAAGAGCGGTGGCGATGCCAATGAAGGTTAATGTCTCTGTATTATCGGTGTCTAATTGATAAGAATCTTCACCAATAAAAATAGCTGAGTTCATCCCAACGTAGTGCATGCAGGAGATTGCAGCGCCTAAAATGCATCCGCTGGTAATAACTCGAGCGGGTCTGTTTCTGAGATATTTACGGAGCTTGAATTGGGTAAGCAAAGCGGTAATCGCTAAAAGGACTGCGATGACAATGGATGCTAAGAACCAAGCAGGATCGTAACGCATCATCGGCCCCATTTGCATCGCTTGCATACCCGTGTAATGCATAATGCCAATACCCGATCCTAAAATAATACCGCCAGCTATTAGGGTTTGTGTTGAGATTTCTTTTCTTGCGGTTAAATAAAGGGCCACACAGCATGCAATAATGCCTGGCAGTAATGAAAGCAAGGTAATGTAAGGGTCATAATAAATAGCGGTCGGTAAATGATAGGCAATCATTCCGATGAAGTGCATTGCCCAAATACCACAGCCCATTGCGATGCCGCTCGTTAATATGGCGATTTTTTGGTATACGTGGCTATTATTATTGATAGATATAGCTACTAAATGCAGTGACATGGTTGATGTGAATGTAGCTATCAATACAGATAGGGCAACGAGCCAATAATTATAGGACCCAGGTAAAATAAAACTAGGATCGTAGTCGTTGGAAAAGTAGTGTGAGAGTTGTTCAATAATCATGGAATGGGTTATCGTCCAAGGTACCAATTGCTTTAGAGGTGTTGTTGGTCTTTAGTATCAACTTATCAGTCCCAACGTTGATTAAAGCGTAGACGATTTTGGGAAATATGCGTAACAGCTGTATGCCTTACGCATGCTTAATGTGCGGGGCGTTTTAGAGCTAACGTAAGTAAGTATTGCGTTTACTGGTGACTAGCTTGTTTTTAACCAGCCCTTCCAGTGTGGATACGCCGGCTTTAACACCATCAATGACAGGGATGCCCAGTTGTTGGCTAAAGTATGCTTGTTGTTGTGTTAACCCCGCACATCCAAGTACAAGAACTTCGGCGTTACTTTGTTCGATAATAGCTTGTGCTCGGGTCACCAGACGTTCTCTCTCGTCTGATGTTAAGTCTTCTAAGGCCAGCACCGGCATACACGCAGCAAAGATCCCCCGACAGTGTTGGCTAAGTCCATAAGCACTCGCATTGTGAGCGAGAACCGCAATAGATTTTGCCTGCGCAGTAAGGATAGCAAATCCATAACCTAGCATGCTGGCATAATGCATGGCGGCTTCTCCAATGCCTATCACCGGCCCTTTAGCTATCTCCCGCGCGGCGTAAAGGCCTGTATCGTCGGCGCATGCAATGAGGTATGCATCGAAACCTTCTTTCTCACCGAGTTGTATTTGTTCGAGTACACCAACTTGCGCTATTGCTCCATCATAATAGCCTTCAACGCTGGCGACTCCGGCACCCGCGCATACCACTGTAATGTCTGTACTTTGGCCGGCGACTTCTCGGCAACTTTGTTCAATCAGTAGGCGCATGTCGTTACTGTCATTAGGGTTAATTACCAAAATTTTCATACGTGAGCCTCTGAAGAGGGGAGTGGTTTTTTTTGACGGCGTTTGATGGCGGTGATAATCACAAGCGTCAACACAATTAAGATGAATGAGAAAACGGTGGTGAATGTGCCTAATGCATAGAGAACCGGCGTAGTGACATTAGTGGTCATACCATAGATTTCCAGCGGTAGGGTGTTAAAACTTCCTGCCGTCATGATGGTTCTGGCGAATTCATCATAAGAAAGGGTGAAACCAAACAGACCTACGCCAATTAAGCTTGGGAGTATCAGGGGCAGGACAACCAGCCTAAAGGTTTGCCATGCTGTAGCACCCATATCAACAGCTGCAGCTTCATACGCTTTATTAAAACGATTAAATACAGCGAACATAATGAGTAAACCAAAAGGTAAAGACCAGGTAAGGTGTGCGCCAAAAGCGGATGAGTACCAGTGTGGTGAGAGACCTAAGCGATCAAACATAATCCCGATCCCTAAGCTGATCAAAATCGACGGCAAAATTAAACTAACCAGCGTCAGGTAAAATAATACGGTAGAGCCTTTGAAGGCGCGGCGATAAGCAAGGCCCGCTAATAGGGAAAAGAGCACGGTGCAAATCATGACGGCAAAGCCGAGTAATAATGAGCGCATCAAGGAGCCACCAAAATCACCAACTTGCTGTTTTTCAAAAAGAGCCCTAAACCAATGCAAAGACAATCCGTTTAACGGGAAGGTTAATCCGCCATCAGGTCCTTGAAATGAAAGAATCGCGATGGTCAGGGTAGGGCCGTAAAGAAATACGATAAACAAACAAAAGATAATCGTTAATGGAAAAAAACCAGGCTTTCGGTTAGAGATGCGCATGTTATAGCTCCTGCTTAATGTTAATAAAGCGGAACAAAATGCTCAGCATAATTAGCACCGTAATTAAAAGAATGACGGCACCCGCTGCAGCCGCAGGGTATTGCAGCAAGGATATTTCGTTGTAGATCAGTACTCCCACAGAAGCGCTTAGACCGCCGCTCATTAATCGCACGGTTATAAAGTCACCCATCACTAGTGTGATGATGAATATAGATCCAATTGCGATACCCGATTTACATAATGGGATGATGACGTGAAAAATGGTTTGCATCATCGAAGCGCCAGCATCAATAGAGGCTTCGACTAGGTTGCGGTCGATTCGCATCATTGCATTGAATATAGGTACGACCATAAACAGCGTATACAGATGTACAAATGCTAATATGACAGAAAAATCACTATACAGCAGCCATTCTAAGGGTTCGTTGGTAATGCCGGCGCCTTGCAATCCACTGTTCACTAATCCGTTGCGGCCTAGTAATGGGATCCAAGAAATCATTCGTATGATATTGGATGTAAGAAAGGGGACCGTGCAAACAATAAACAATATGCTCTGCAATAACGGGTTTTTAATATAAAAAGCGAGATAATAAGCAACCGTAAAGCCCAGCACTAAGGCGATGATCCATGTCATAAATGCATAATAAAACGTATTCAAATATGCCTTTAGGGTCACGCTAGATGTGAGTAAAAACTCATAGTTTTCGAAAATAAAATCAGGCAGTAACTGATACGCGTTGTAATCCCAAAAACTCACAATAATGATGGTGATTACTGGGAATAGTAAGAAGAATAAAATCACCAAACTAAGCGGTGTGATTTGTAAATAGCTGGGGTTTAAAGAAAAACCAGACAGCTTTGTAGGTGAACCCATAAGGTAGCTCCAGTGACCGTATTGCGGTTTTACAAGGAAGGTCAGCACAGCAAGAACGGCTGTGCTGACTTGAGTGGTTACCTCATACCCTTACGAGGCAATAAACTCATTCCATTTGCGTACCATGTACTTGTTTTCGTCCATGACAGAGTTCCAGCAAGCAACGGCCCCCATACGTTCGGTGTAAGAGCCACCATCGCGCACGGCCCCTGCTTTTTCGAGAACTTTGCCATCGGGGCTTAAAATGTCACTTTGGGCCTCTTTACCCTCAATCCAGAATCCCCATTCGTTTTCTGTCATGTATTTTTGTGAGGTAGCAGGAGCCGCGCTGTAGTAGCCTTGACGGTTCAAGTACGCACCTACCCAGCCTGATAAGTACCAATCAATGTACTCATAAGCGGCATCTAGCTCTATGCCTGATAAGTGTTTAGCGAGACCAATACCACCGCCCCAAGCACGGTAACCTTCTTCCAACGGCTGATATTTACAAGGGATGCCTTTAGATCTTACGGCCGTGACTGCCGGTGACCACATGGACTGAATGACCACTTCACCGGATGACATTAAGTTGACCGACTCATCAAAGCTCTTCCAAAAGGCGCGGAACTGACCGTTGGCTTTGGCTTGCTTAAGGATTTCGATGGTCTGATCGATTTCATCGCGGGTCATGTTGCCTTTATCGCCATACTTAATCTCACCCATGGATTCACAGATCATGGCGGCATCCATAATCCCAATGGATGGGATATTTAAGAGCGATGTTTTGCCTTTAAAAGCAGGATCCATGATGTCACGCCAGTTAGTTATCGGGCGGCCAACAAGGTCAGGGCGAATGCCTAGGGTATCGGCATTGTAGATAGTGGGTATGAGTGTCATCCAATTTGTTGCTGATGAGGCAAATGTGGTGGAGTCTTTGCCTTCGACAAACCCTACTGTATGTGGCGCTGTGCCTTGGGCAATCGTGGATTCAGGAGTTAGCTTACCATCAATGAACAGTGGAGAAATCTTATCGAAGTTGCTTAACCTTGAAGTGTCCATCGGTTGCATTACGCCCGACGGATACACTTTTTTACAGATCCAGTACTCAATATCCGCAATGTCCCAAGAGTTAGGTTGGGTGACGGCGCGTTGAGCAACAGCATCAGAGTCCAGTGCTGTTAATTGCAAGTTGATACCTAAGTCTTCTTTCGCTTTTTCGGAAATGGCATTTAAATTTGATACGCCCGTACCAAACTGGCGCAGCGTGATATCTTTTATGTTTTGAGCCCAAATCATCGGGAAGCCAGTAATGGCTCCAGACCCAACAGCAACGCCGCTAATTGCTCCAGCTGCTTTGATAAAACTACGTCGGCTTAACCCTTTCTGTTCCGAGTTTTCCGTTTCATTAGATGGCTTGTCCTGCTTAAGATCATTGCTCATTTAGAAGGCTCCTTGTAAGCGGCGGTGTCGCTACATTGTTGATATTAATAATGTTTTTGTATTTTCTCTGGGCTGCATTAGCGCACTATCATGGGGCGATAGAAGCTAATGGATTAAGTGCATCAATACTCCAAGTGACGTATACGGCATCACCTTCTTTAACAGGCTTGTCGAGCCAATCATGATCTGATTGGTAAACCGATAACGCTAATCCGTCTTGAAAAGCGCCTCGAACATGCACGTAACTACCTTGGTATTCGACAAAATCTATTGTTAATGGGTCTGGCAAGCTGGTGGCTGTAGGTGCAGTAGAGATAGAAATTTGGTCACAACGTAAAGAAATACCTGACAGGTTTTCTTGTGAGAAAGTGTCAGGGATAGGGAAAGCTCGATCTTTCACTACCAATGCTTTTTGATCAGGGGCTAAATCGCCCTCTATGATGTTATGCCCGCCAATAAATTGAGCCACAAAAGCGGTACGAGGAGTGCGGAATATCCCTTGTGGACTGTCCACTTGCTCGATGAATCCTTGGTTCATGACTACTACTTGATCAGCTAGGGCGAAGGCCTCTTCTTGGGAGTGGGTGACATGAATAAAAGTGATGCCTAACTGCTGTTGGATGCGTTTAAGCTCAGTGCGCATCTTAGTGCGTAAAAAAGGATCAAGTGCAGAGAGCGGTTCATCGAGCAGAATGACTTCCGGTTGGTTAATTAAGGCTCTCGCTAAGGCAACTCGTTGTTGTTGTCCGCCTGATAATTGGTCTGGAAACGCCTCTGCAAATTGGTCCATGTTAACCAGCTTGAGCATGTCCAGTGCACGAGCTTTTCGCTCTCCTGCGCTCACGCCGGCTATTTTTAGGCTGAACGCCACATTATCTAGGCTATTTAAATGAGGGAAAAGTGCGTAATTTTGGAACATTAATGCCGTGCCGCGTTGCCTTGGTGGCAAGTCGGTAACATTTCGGTTATTGAGCAGTATATCTCCTTCGGTAGCTGTTTCATGACCGGCTATCATGCGTAAGGTCGTGCTTTTCCCACAACCACTAGGGCCGAGTAAGCAGCAATAGGAACCTCCGTCTATTTTGAGGTTGATCTTCTTCACTGCCTCGCTGTCGCCGTATCGTTTGACGACACTGATGAGTTCGACCGTACCTTTTTTCATCTCAATACCTGTAAATTGCTAACAATTTTGTCTGTTTAACATTGCAGCGGGTGTGCCAACTGTGAACGCTGTTTGTCTAAGTCTATGTTTTTAATGAATATTATTTTTGAGGTGAAGTGTTTTTATAAATGTAAAACAAACGGAGCAGGTAACGAGGTTCAGCTCAATACGCACTTATTTAGAGCGAAGTGAGCAGAATTAGAGCAAAAACTTATTTATTTCTAACCCTTTGAGGGACTCAATGATTGTTTTGCTATGGGTCATTATTTTTTCTATATTGTTAGCAATTGTTGAGGATGGATTATGAGTACCAAAGCGCAAGCGGAAATTGAAAGGATCATGACCAGTATTAGCCAAGCTATTGTTGATCATCGATTGCCACCAGGGACACGGTTGGTGGAATCTAAATTAGTGGAGGCCTTACAAGCTAATCGCAATCATGTGCGAGCAGCGCTACAACGCCTAGCAGCAGAAACAAAAGTGGTATCGATTTTAGCCAATAGGGGGGCGATTGTGGCTCAGCCTTCGATCAAAGAGGCACGGGATATCTTTGAAACCCGAACGGTACTAGAGCGAGCGATTGTTAGTTTAGCTACGCGAAACTTAAGTGCCAGAAATAAGAACCGCTTACTTAAGCAAATAGAAAAGGAAAAACTCGCCATTGATGCGAAGGATCGTCAACAAATGATCCGTGAGTCAGGGCGTTTTCACACACTCTTAGCAGAAATAGCAGGCAATACGGTTTTAGGAGAGCTGTTAGACGGCCTTATCAAACGTACTTCATTGATCATCGCTTTGTATCAAGGGACACCCGATGTTCAATGTACGCTGGAGGAGCATCAAGCGTTAGCGCACGCTATTTTAGCGGGTGATGAATCGTTGGCTTTGCAGTTAAATGACGTACACATGCATACCATAGAAAGCCATTTGCTATTAAGCGAGACATCACCCAGTGTAGATTTGAAAACAGCATTATCTGTTTCGTAGGTGATTAGGCCTCACTTTTGGCGCGTGTTAACCTATAGGGTAACTTGCTTAGTTAGTAAACTCATCTAGACTACAAAGTTCAAGGAGTGAACAACTATATGTCGGAATACCCATGTTAACTACATTGGTAGGTTTCCGTAATAGAAACCCGTTGACCTTGCGAATCCTGATTTCTATAGTGCTGGCCAGTTCAGTATTTGCAGCTGTGATAACGGGCTTTCATCTTTACGGTAAGTTCCGTGAAGATATGCAAACATTGGATGTACGTTTGCGAGATGCGGAGTCTACTTTTTTACCCTCCATTGTTGATGCCGTATGGCGCGTCGATAAACCGCTTGTTGTTCTCAATTTAAACGCTATTGCTCAATTACCCTTTGTGAATTATTTAGTCATTAATTCACCTGATTTTGAATCGATTGGAGTCGGTGAAAAGTCAGACGGCCCTTTTCAAACGCTCCAGCGATATCAGCTTTCCTACCAACAGGGTGATGAAACTAGCACTGTGGGGGAACTCATCATTCAGGTAGATCGCCATTCTATATATGAAAACATCGGCCGTGATGCCGTTATTCTGCTGTTGCTCAATGCATTTAAAACATTATGCGTTTCGCTCATCATTTTATACTTGATGGATAAAATGCTGTTTCGCTATTTACGTCGACTACGCAATACGGCGTCGGGTATTACAATGGAGCGCTTGAGTGAGCGCTTCACTTTAGGGCGAGACCCTGATTTACCTGTCGATGAACTGGACGATATTTGTCAGTCGCTCGAAAGCATGCGTATTAGAATAGAGCAGGGTGTAACAGAGCTGCGTATTACTAAAGCTGAGCGTGAGCGTGTCTATCACGCGGCTAGCGAAGGCGAAACCGCCGTTATTATCTTCAACGAATACGGTGTTATCCGATTTTATAACCATCAGTTTGAGGGGCTGCTTGATAAATTAACAATCCGTTTGCCCGCGTCTTTGACGGATATGTACGTTATTGATGAAGTGCTAGATTCAATTGATACTCAACTGAGCACTCGCTCTTTGGTAAATGCCCTTATGGGGGAAAATCATGCGTGGCATAAAGAGTTATTTTTGTTACCACCTGACAGCCCGCCGTGTTGGTTTAATCTGCGTTGTGTTAGCTATCTGAATACCTACGATGATGAACAGCAATATATCTTGTCGATACGAGATGTTACTGAGCTAAAGAATGCTTATGTGCGTCAACAGGAGCTTGTAGAAAAGGATGCTCTTACTGGCTTGCCAAGTTTGGCCGTGGGGTTAGACATGTTGCAAACAAGGTTAGACACGAGTGTCGATCACAATGCACATTTAGCCGTATTCATCGTGAGTACAAATGCTTATAAAGCGGTGCAAGAGACGTTTGGGTTGCACTATGCCGATCTTATGTTGCTGCAAATCTCGGAAATTATAGCTCACAAAGCACCGCCGGCTACGTTGTTAATGCGCTCAGGGGAGAGTGACTTTTTATGTGCTTTTGAACTAAGAAGTGCACATGCACGTTTGGTTCTCGAATTTTTAGATCGACTAAACGAAGCGTTTAATGCCCCGCTTTATATTCACGATGAGCCAGTACACATTGATCATTACGGTGGCGTTGCTATTTCCCCCAATGATGGGATAACCAGTGAAGATCTACTCCAGCACGCTATGTCTGCCCTATACAAGGCTAAAGAGGCACGCTCTGATAACCGTTTTTATTTTTATGAGCCAGCGATGAAACAAGAGTCTGTGCGGCGGCTTTACATTGCAGCTCATATCCGAAGTGGAAAATGTGCAGAGGAATTAGAGGTCTATTTTCAACCGATTCTTAAAGCAGGAAGTAACCAATTAATTGCTTGTGAAGCGCTCGCACGTTGGGATAGCCCTGTGTTAGGCGTGATACCGCCTACAGAATTTATTTTTGAAGCAGAGCGGTTGCATGCAATTTGCCAGTTAGGGGAGTCGATTTTACAACGGGCTTGTATCCAAGCGGCTAAATGGCTGCCTTTAGCATCTAAAGGCTTTTATATGAGTGTTAATATCTCGCCATTGCAAGTAGAGAACCGAGATTTTATTAAGGTAGTCAAAAATGCTTTAGCGATTGCTCAATTACCCCCCAATGCGTTAAAGCTAGAGGTAACTGAGCGCTTGTTATTAAATGATGACAGTTACGTAGAAGAAAAAATGCAAGAGCTCAAAGCGTTGGGGGTGAGAATAGCTATTGATGATTTTGGCAGTGGTTATGCTTCATTAAATTATTTATGCCAGTATCCATTTGAGCTGTTAAAGATCGATCAGAGTTTTATTAGTAAGCTCCTTGAAGACCGTAGTAGCCGCATTCTCGTTAAAATGATTATTCAAATGGCACACGATTTGGGTTTAGAAACGGTAGCCGAAGGCATAGAAGATAAGCAGGTCCAAGAGTTATTAGAAAGTATGGGGTGTGACTATCTACAAGGCTACTTGTACAGCGTACCTTTGCCCGCCGGTGACTTTGAGTCTTATCTTAATCAGCGGCTGTAATTAAGTTTTTGATCGCTATGTTTGTGCAAGCATTCTTTGCTATCCTCCCCATTTTTATTTGTCATCCTTTATATGGTTAACATGTTAAAGCAGTATAAATACTCGGTTATCTGGGCAGGCGTTTTGTGTTGGTTGATCATTATCGGTCTCACTTTTTGGTGGTTTGAATTTAGAATTAACCGTCAAGTAGACTCAACACAAGAGGCCGTGTTTGATAGCCGAATTTACTCACACAATGCCTTATCGCGGGGCGTGAAGTCTGACGGGACTACTGTTATCCATTACTTTGATATCAGCTGTCCGTGCACGCGCTTTAATACCCCTCATGTAAGAGATCTCATTGAAAGGTACAGCGCTCAGGGCGTTAATTTTTTGATCAGAGCGGCAGACGTACCTTCATTGAGGCAAGCTAATCGACTATTTGGCGACCAAACCGTGCGCTTAGCCCGCGAAAATGAGGCACCTGCCGCGAGTCCTAGTGCGATTGTTATTACTGGGGGCGAGGTGAATTATATAGGTCCTTATAGCCCAGAAGCGGTGTGCTCAACGGCGGCTGGAGACTTTGTTGGCTTGGTGTTAGATGATCTTTTGGCTAATAAGCCATTCAAACAGCCAACTAATTTAGCAATGGGCTGTTTTTGCGAATGGCCAAGTTCCAGTTAGTACTTTGTCAGCCTGAATTTTTACTGGCAGTCCCTTACGGTAATCCACTGATCATCAGAAATACCTGAGTTACGTGCCACTTGCATGAATTGGTCGCATTGAACGAGTGAGGGTTGCTCGCTTCTAGAAAGCAACCATGCATAGTCAGTGTTTGGCCCAACCACTAACGCCATTTGATAGTCTGCATCTAATTTAGCGATGTGATAACCACCATAGAAAGGGCCAAAAAACGACACTTTCAAGCTGCCGGTATTTTGGTCTTTTAAAAAATAGGCCTTGCCAATAGCCTCTTTCCATTCTGCTTTTTCCGTATCATATCCTCGGTTTACCACCTTGATTCCGCCATCGTCTCTAAGGGAGTAGGTGGCCGAGACATCTGTTAAACCTTCTTCAAAAGAGTGATCTAGGCGCTTAATTTCGTACCAATGGCCTAAGTAGCGCTCGACCGCAAATGGCTGGACAGGTGTTACTCCTTCGGGGACTCCGGTACAGCCGGTAACCAAGCTTGCGATAGCGAGTAAACTAGCAAGCATTTTAGGCTTTTGTATTTTAGCGGTATTGTTATTAGCTAAACTTAGGTACCGTACTATAGATAAACAGGTGTCTTTCATTGGCATAGTTGACGTCCTTTATATGTCTTGAATATGGTTTACTAGCCACAGAGTCTGCTCTTTGATGGCCTGTTGTTCATTAGGGGCTTTATTGCTCCAGTGCTTCACTTGCATAGCGAGTCTGGGGTTTTTAGAGAGACGTTCTTGGTGCTTGTCGACAAAATTCCAGTATAAAGTTGTGAAAGGGCATGCGTCATCCCCAGAAGATTTCTTGGGGTTATAACGGCAGTGTTTGCAATAATTGGACATTTTATTAATGTAGTTGCCGCTGGCGATATAGGGCTTTGAGCCTACAATGCCGCCATCAGCATACTGACTCATACCTAGGGTGTTTGGGACTTCTACCCAGGCTATCGCATCTACAAAAAAGCCAAGATACCATTGGTGGATAGCCTTAGGATTTACCCCGTAGAGCAGTGAAAAAAGCCCGGTTACCATCAGCCTTTGTATATGATGCCCGTACCCTGTCTGCAAGACCTGTGTTATGGATTGATTCATGCAATGCATGTGTGTTTTACCTGTCCAATAAAAGTCAGGGAGCGGTTGGTTCGCCTCTAACGCATTCCAGGTTAACCAATCGGCACGGTGATACCAGTATAGGCCTCTGACATACTCCCGCCAGCCAACAATCTGACGAATAAAGCCTTCTACGGCATTAATCGGCGCATGTCCTGCCTGGTAGTGGACAAGTGCCGCTTCGACGACTTCTTGTGGATTAATCAGCTTTAAGTTAAGGCAGCTAGATAGTAAAGAATGAAAAAGAGTTTGTTCATTCGTCCACATAGCGTCTTGATGATCCCCAAAGCTTGCTAAACGTGTGTTGATAAAGCTGTCTAATGCCTCAAGCGCCTGCGAGCGGGTCACTGGCCAATTAAAATCTTCTAGCGTACCCGGAAGCTCTGAAAGGTGTTTCTCAATGTCTTTTTGGGCTTGTAAGGTGATCGGGTCTGGTGAGAATGTAGGAGGGATAGGGAGGTTGGTGGGGCCGGCTTTACCAAAGCTTTTGCGGTTGTCAGCATCAAAGTTCCATTGGCCTCCTTCTGGTTTTTTGTTGTCCATTAATAGGTGTTTACGTTGTCGAAGGTGGCGATACCAATATTCCATGATTGGTTTTTTACGTTTGCTCATCCATTGTTTAAATTCTCCCTTTTGGGCCAAAAAATGCGTATCTTCTAACCATTCAATTGAGCGACTTTCTCGTTTAGCCCAGCTATTGAGTGCGTTATAAACGCGATAATCCCCGGGTAGTACCACTTTTATGTTAGTGGGGGAGCAATGTTCACAGGTTTGCTGTAACGCATCGCTTAAGGAAACGATTGTATGCGGTATATCCCAGTAAATGAGGGGAATGTTGTTTCGGGTCATCTGTTGTGCAAAATGACGCATCGCACTGAAAAAGAGGAGGGTGCGTTGCTTAGACGATATGGCAAGCCCGTTATCTTGTTGCGTCGTTGAGGGCAGGGATTCTTCAATAACTTCGGCCATTAAGGCGGCATCTTGCGATGGGTCGAAACCATCCCAGAGGGAGCTATCCTCATTAAGTTGATCACCAAGCACTATGTGGAGGGTACGGATATTGCCGGTGATAGGAGATAACGGGTCTGCCATATTAACCTCTTTCTCCAAGCTGGTGTGTCAAGGGTGTAATTTGCAACTGATGTTGCTTGATTAGCTCGGGGTTCAATAAAAATCGGATCAGAATGAGGTATGCATCTAGGTCAAAATGGGACGTGTTTGTTGGTGTTGCATTAAGCCGATCATGCATAGTTGATTCGTCCTCAACTCTGCCTAGATAAATCCATTGATCAATAAGGTGGTAATGAGTGGTGGCTGAGTCTGACGCTGTGTTTTTGTCATGTTTGGGCGCTGCAGGCTCTGTCACTAAAATGGCTGACGCCCAAGGCCACATCAGGTTCTTGATTGAACTAAGAGACATATCAACGCGTAAATTGTAATGTTCGGCAGACTCTTGGTGTACGCAGGCCCCTTTGCATCGGCGAATTTGATGTGCAAAGCAGGCTCCTGATGCTTTTTTTTCTAACCCACTGAGCCGATGGCACAGCTGGTTGGCTTCCGCTAGGTATCTTAGAGTGCTTTCCGCTTTTTTCTTGCTACGGAATAAACCAAAGCGTTGGGTTATTTCGCTTACGTTGCTGGTATCTGCAAGTACTATCTGCAGTTGTGAGTAACCCGAGGTATCTGTTGTTTTTTCAAGTTGATAGAGCTTGCGCGTTTTGGTTTGGCGGCGGTTATAAGCTGGCATCAGCGTTTTTATTTCTGTGTTTTCAAGCAATTGAGCACCAAAGTCGGTTGGTGTCTCGGTATAGTCAATATGAGTAATCAGCTGGCTTATTTTTAGGTCTTTGGCGTTGCTGTGATCACTACTAAAATGATTTAAAACACGGTCTCTGATCGAAATCGATTTGCCGACGTATAGTAATTGACCGTTCTCACTGTAAAATCGATAAACCCCCGGCCGGCAAGGCAGTTTTTGTATTTCACCGGCCGGTAGATGGCTTGGTACGCTACTGTTTGCTCTCAGGCTTTTGCAAATTGCCTCAATCTCTTCAGGTTCACAGGTTTGGCTAAAGTGTTGGAATAGATGAAGAATCGCTTCTGTATCTCCCATTGCTCGGTGGCGTGCAGACATTGGAATTGATAAGCGTTCGATAATGGCATCTAAACCATGACGCTTAAATTGCGGGTTGAGACGGCGGCTTAACTTAACAGAGCACAAGGGTTTAGTTGTATACTCGATCCCCACTCGCTTGAATTCGTTTTTTAAAAAGCCGTAATCAAAACGCGCGTTATGAGCCACTAATACTTTACCTTCAAGTTTATCTATTAACTCGTCAGCAATGGTCTCGAAAGAGGGCTTACCTGCCAGCAGCGAGTTAGAAATACCCGTTAGCTTGGATATCCAGGGAGGAATCGAGATTCCGGGGTTGATAAGTTGTTCCCAACGCTCAGTAATAATGCCGTTAACAATGATTATTAATGCTATCTCGGTAATGCGATCTACGGTGGCTTTACCGCCGGTAGTCTCACAGTCAAGCAGCACCATTTTTTTTGGAAAACCATGTAGTGTTGTCAAAGGTAGAAATATCCACTCGTTTTTATTTAATTCATTACGCTTTTTAAACAGCATTGGATCTAGAAATGAACCTGAGGCGTAAACATATTTAGAACATCGTGGAGTTAAACTATGTCTTTCATCGAGATCTCGCTTGGGTCGAGCGTTTCTAAGCCTATTATCTTTTCTGCCCACACTAAGGTCAGGCAAGTGATGTTTGCAACTATGGCTTTTGTGGCCTTTTCCCCCTCGGTTTCATGGTCACAAGATCTCCCGATATCGAAAACCGCAGAATGCTCAGAAGCGTTAGATTTTACATATAAAGCACTTGGTGAGGAGCGTAAGGTTCATTTGTGTGATGCATACCAAGGTAAACTTGTATTGGTTGTTAACACCGCTAGCAAATGCGCATTTACTCCCCAATATGATGGTTTAGAGGCTTTGTATGCTACGTATAAAGAGAAAGGACTGGTTGTATTGGGCTTCCCTTCTAATGATTTTGCTGGACAAGAGCCGGGGACTGAGCAGCAAATACAGAATTTTTGTCGGCTTACTTATGGCGTTAACTTTCCTATGTTTGAAAAAGTTCGTGTTACACAGAATGAAGCCTCGCCTATTTATGAATGGCTTGCTCAAAAAACGGGAGAGTATCCAGGCTGGAATTTCCATAAATACCTCATCTCGCCCAGTGGTGAGGTGATAGCCAGCTTTAAAAGCCATATCAAACCCGAGGATACCCGTATCGTTACTTTAATTGAACAACATTTACCGGCGCAATAATGCAATCTTCACGCAGTGACAAACATCCCGTATCTCGTACTCGTTCGGGAAAAAAAGTACCTTCAAGCCGTTTTTCTCGTTTGGTGAGTTTAGGAGGGTTAGCGAGCCGCTTAGCCGGAAATATAGCAGTAGAAGGCAGTAAAAAAGTGGCTCAAGGACACCGCCCTCGCATTAATGAATTGCTATTAACTCCCAATAATGTGAAGAAAGTAGCGGATAAATTAGCCACTATGCGAGGCGCTGCTATGAAAGTAGGGCAGCTGATATCTATGGACGCAGGAACGATGCTTCCTCCCGAGCTGTCAGCTGTATTTGACCGTTTGCGCTCAGACGGGGAAGTCATGCCAGCCACTCAGTTAATTTCTGTATTAGAGAAAAACTGGGGGGCAGATTGGCAGTCTCGTTTTACTCAATTCTCTTTTAAGCCGATTGCCGCGGCATCTATAGGTCAGGTGCACTCAGCTGTTTGCCAAGACGGGCGTCACATAGCATTAAAAATCCAGTACCCAGGCGTGCGCGAAAGCATTGATAGTGATATTGCTAATGTAGTTATGTTGCTGCGTATTAGTGGGTTTATCCCAAAATCATTAGATATAGAACCGCTCATAACAGAGGCAAAAGAACAGCTAAAAGCCGAGTCAGACTATTGGGTGGAGGGTGAGCATTTAGAAAGTGTTAGGCACAAATTAGAAAGTTATCCTAGACGAGATGAGCTAATCACCCCGTTATACTATCCGGATCAATCATCGCGTGACATTCTAGCGATGTCTTTTGAGTCTGGTGAACCATTAGAGCAGTCGCTTACCAATGCCCCCCAACGACATCAAATAATGGAGCTGATATTCGATTTGTTTTTTACCGAGCTATTTGATTTTGGCTTGGTACAGACGGATCCTAATTTGGCGAATTACTTGTATCAGCCAGACACGCAAAAGTTGGTTCTTTTAGATTTTGGTGCTGTACGCTCCTATACACTTGGCTTTGTACGTGATTATTGGAGTGCGATCGAAGCGGCTGTTGAAGAAGACGAGGAACAACTGGCTGCGGCGCTTGGAAAACTGGGGTTTTTCAATACCGGCGCCGCTGTCGCCAACAAACCGATTATTTTGGCTATCTTTATGCTAGCGGTTGAGCCTTTGCGATGTGAAGGGATGTATAGCTTTGGATCCTCCAACATTGCTTTGCGGATACACGAGTTAGGAATGAGCATTAGTAAAGACCCTGACGCATGGCACACGCCACCGCCAGATGTGTTATTTCTGCATCGTAAGATGGCTGGCCTTTACTTGATGGCGGCACGTTTAGACACCCAAGTAAATGTTCGAAGTATATTCCTTAAAACTCAGCGGAAAATGAATTTGTGAGTCTGATTAATCCTTATAATCTGTAGGACCATTGTTTTACATAAAGCGGTGCAGAGGTTTCACATGTTGGAAAACTTTAGGGAAAACCTAAACGTCGTCGTTGTGGGCGCAACCGGTGGGATTGGTAATGCTATGGTTAGGGCATTACTTGACACTCCACGAGTTGGCCATGTCTATACGTTCTCTCGTTCCCCAATATCTGAAGATCTTAAACAATGTTCGCAGATAACGGACATTGGCATTGATATTACGAATGAGCAATCTGTTGCCGCTGCGGCTCAACGGTTAGATGGTAAATTAGTAGATATTGTTATCGTAGCAACTGGCCTATTGCACGCACAAAACTTAGCTCCAGAGAAAAGTATCAAATCCTTAACAGCAGAGTCGTTTCAAGCTGTTTTCATGTCGAATACATTGGGACCTATGTTGGTTGCTAAACATTTTCTTCCTCTACTGAGAAGGAACCAAAAATCTGTGTTTAGTGCTTTGTCCGCGCGTGTTTCAAGCATATCTGATAATCGCCTAGGAGGCTGGTATAGCTACCGAGCCAGCAAAACGGCATTAAATATGATGCTGAAATCTTTAGCTATTGAATGCCAGCGGACACACCCGCAAGCTATTGTCGTTGGGCTGCATCCCGGGACGGTAGACACATCGCTATCAAAACCTTTTCAAAAACAGGTCAAACCAGATCAACTGTTTTTGCCCCATAACGCTGCTGAGTCATTACTTCAGGTGATTGACGGTCTCACATTAGAGGACAGTGGTAACCTTTTCGCGTGGGACGCAAAACAAATTTCTCCTTAATAGTTTGCAAAAGCTGCCGATCTATATGTAAATGCTTCTCTTTACTACTTTTAGTGCTTAGGAACGCTGAGGGTATTTTTGTACTAATTTGTGGTGCTTCTAGTACTTTTAGGTTGGTTTATTTAGTTGTTTAGGAGGTAGAATTAAAGTATACATTATTGATATGTAAGTTTTTTTGTTTACAAACTTTTTGAATGTATATATTTTGTTGTGCGCTTCAAACGCTTGTTTTAATCTAGGTGATGCAATTTAGGCCGCTACGATAGTCGGCGCTATGAAAGCCAGAAAGCTTGTTGACGTTACTAGGCTTTGAGCCTCTGTATAACCAAACTGATGGATGCCGATGTGAATTATTGCGCAATATTACCACCGATTCTCGCCTTGAAAATGGTGTTAACTCATATACTCTTTAAAGAAGGGTGTGGGTTTGCGCTTAAATTGTGTAAACCGCACCTTGAGGAGAGAAGGCCAAAGGTGATCGGGTCATGACCAAGATCCCCTTTACTAAATACTCATCTTGTGGAAATAACTTTGTCGTTGTCGACATGACAGAGACGGCTTGGCTAAGTGAAGCGGCGATGTCCGAGTTTGCTTATCAAGCCACGAATATGAGCTTTGGGGTAGGCTGCGATAACCTACTAGTGTTGCAAAAAGCAACGTCCCAAACATTATCAGATATCAATGATTACCGCCGTTATTGGCGTCTTCCTCCTGACCTTTCTAGTGAAACTTACATTTTTAGAATGTTCGAGCCTGACGGCCAAGAGGCGTTATGTTGCGGTAATGGTTTAATGTGTATTGCTCAGTATCTTTATCAGCAATATGGTTTATCGCAAGTCCCTATTATCACAGAAGTTCCGTTTTTAACCCCTAAACTCATTTCAATTGGAACCCAATCCGATACCGCTCATAGCTGGGCAGAAATGGGATTCCCGCGTAAATTGCCCCCTGTGTTAGTCACTCCAGGCTTTACTCAAAATGAAGTGTCAGTGATTGAGTCGTTTCGTGTTTCAGAGCTGGACGTTAATGGGTGCAGTTTGCTCGGTGAGAATGCAACTTTGTCTTTCGTCTGCTATTTAAGCTTTACTGGGGAGCCACATTTGGTGATTTTTCCGGATGTGTGCTTCGAAGACCCAGCGATAGCATCGGCTATTTTTAAAAACAATACACGTATAGGTGACCTCGAAAATGATCCAGGATCTCAGCTGGTTCATGCAATAGGTCATGCCATTAATCGTGCCTATCATTCTTTTTTTCCATACGGTATTAGTGTTAATTTTACTCGTATCAAGTCCCAAGAGATTATTGAGAACCGTTGTTTTGAACGAGGCATATACCGGGAAACACTGGCGTGTGGTACGGGGGCTATGGCTGCTGCCTTTACTGTTCAGCAACTCTTTTCTCCTGAGGAAAAAGTGATCACAGTACTTCCTCATCGTTGCCGTTGGCATGATGATGAGGCGGTGATAAAAGTACAAGAGTTAGAATCAGGCTGGCGTATTCAGTCAAACCCTATATTATTGTTTGAAGGGGTTTACCACATGAAACGGTCTTTAATGCGGCAAGCGGATAAACAACATGTGGCGAATAATGATGCTTCAACGCTTGGTGTTACGAAAAAATTAGCGCAAGGACACGCTAAATCTTTAGCCAAGGCCGGCACTCAGTGTTTGTTGGCATGAGGTTAGCTTTGTTGCTTAAGTCGCTATTGGTAATGTATACCTGCATATTGTACAAAAAAGCTGTGAGAGGGCTCGGAGTGGCTTCAGCGAGTCGAGGCCACCATGACCTTGGCTGACAGCAGTACATTAGAGTCAGAAAAAAAATCTACTTCAGGGGAGTTGGCTTGCTCACTTTCGTTGGAAAGTTATCTTCAACGTATTCGGAAGGTTTTACCTACTGTTGATCGTACACTTCGTGATCATGGCGATAAAACAATTGCCCAGTATCTAGAAACTCAAAATGTATTTTCTGCTACTAGCTTTCAACCGCGTGATGATTTAGCAGAAGTTGTCTACAATTATGCCAAGCCTTTATTAGGTGAAGAGGTCGCAAGGGAAGCGGCATCAGAGCTTTTAGCTAACCCTGTTGTACTCACGGCTAACCACCACGGGGTCGATTACTTTGCCCAATCAGTACAAGGTACATTGATTTTTAGCCTGCGGAAAATTAATGGTAAACAAGCTAAAACAGTCCCAGTGTTTGCTTGTGGGAATGTGCCAATAAATAACTTTACTTATCCGAGAGGCGCCATACTTTATCCTAATGGATTCAGTGAAAAAGGTGGTTTTCATGTTAAGTTTCCTGTATTTCCAAGTAAGAATAGAAGAGACTCTGTGTCTACAGTTAGAGCGTTTAATATAGGTGATGTAGAGGCGTTCAAGAGAAAAATTATTAAGAGTATAAAGCCTGACTTTAAGGATAGAGTTGAGACTATTATTGACCAAACCTACCTTTCTGTAGTAGATCTTGATAATTATTCGAATCAGTCTGTTATAATTAATGCATTGATATGGGAGAGGTTCTTTGAAAGAACCGAGTGTCCTACTAAATTAGTTTATCTAGAGATTGAAAAAATAGCCTCTAAATTAATTGAATATGATTTACAGAATAAAGAAAGTTTGTTTAATATTATTTTTTTTGAAAAAAGAGCAAGAGACTTGCTGTTCTCAGCTTTAAAAGGTAAAAAAAATTGTTGGGACTATTTTGAACAAGAAAATAATAAATATAAAAGATCTGGTACCTTCTTTTTTTGGGGGGTTGATAAAAAAGGTAGGAGAGTCCCTCTTTTTCAAAGGGACTTTGAAGGGAAACATCAACTTTTTGGTGAGTCTGATTCTGGTGAAGAGTTAGTATTAGACATAGATAAAGAATCAATAGCTGCTGCTATTAAAGAGCGACGCATTATTCCATCTTTATTTAGTTCATATCTGGTTATAAATATGGCCAGAGGGGTAACGGGCTTGGGAGGCTATTATCAATCAGATTACCTACCTGAAATGCAAAATAAAGTTCTTGATGTGTTGTCTGATATCTATCCTAATGAGAGTTTTTCCTCTATTAAGTCAGTTAAAACAGACGGTTATCTATCTGGTATGCAGGTTTTGACAAATGTCATTGAGGGCGCTGTGTATCCTGTTGGCCCTTTTGAAATCATGCTTCAGGGCATGAGCTACGAAAGCTATAGAAGCATAGAAAATATAAGTATTGAGAAATCACATGAATTATCTCTGATAGAAACTTTGTTTGATTTAGATCTTATTGAAAAAGATTTTTCCTTCGTAGGAAACCTATGCAAGAGTTTAAAAGAATATGAAGTCCTTGATCCCATTAATTAATTATATGACAGGGATGTTTATGAAGGTGAATAATGAGTTTTTATAAATATTTTTTGTTGCTGGTTTTGGTTTCAGGAGTTTCTTTTTCTGATGAGAATGAGTCTTTTGAGTCTGCAGAGGAAATTAAAAGCCCTTGGAATTTTGCCTACTTCGAAGGAGGGCCTTATGCAGACTATAATAAAGTACTCCTCTCAACTATTAAAGGTCTAGTTGAAGTGGGGTTGTTGGAGAATAAAAATATTCCTGACTTTTCTGAATCAAAATCTAAAGATATCTGGTATTGGTTATCAGATAATTTAAGTAATAATCACATAGTGTTTCTAAAAGAAAATTACTACTCGGCTGGTTGGGATGAGAAAAGGAGAGAGGCTCTTGCTGAGAAACTAATTAAAAAATCTAATTCAGGAAAGATTGATTTAGTTTTCGCTATGGGGACTTGGGCGGGGCAGTCATTAGCTAATGACTCGCACGATACACCAACTCTAGTAATGTCTGCTAGCAGCCCAGTTTCTTCAGGTATTATAAAAAGTGTTAATGAGTCAGGTTACCCACATCTACATGCTACTGTTGATCCAAATAAGCACTTTAGGCAATTAAAACTATTCCATGAAATCACTGGCTTCAAAAAGTTAGGAGTAGCATATGAGAATACGGTGGAAGGGCGTAGCTATGCAGCATTAGATGTTATAGAAGGGCTAGCTAAATCAATTAATTTCGAAATTATACCGTGCCATACGTTAAGTGATATTAAAGATCAAGAGAAGGCTAATGAGAGTGTCATAGACTGCTACAGGGAGCTGTCTAAGGTAAGCGACGCTATTTATATAACTGAACAAGGCGGTGTTAATGATGTTACTATTAAAGAGATTGTTAAAATAGTTAACAGCAAAAAAATACCTAGCTTTTCTCAATCAGGTTCCGACGAGGTAGCTCATGGTATATTGCTCAGTTTGTCGCAAAATGGCTTTAAGTATGTGGGAGAGTTTCACTCTAAAGTTATCAAAGATGTTTTACGTGGAAAAATTCCTGGTGATATAAAACAAGTCTTCGACGAGCCTCTGCGTATAGCTATAAATCTAAAATCTGCAGAAAAAATTGGATTTAATCCGCCCTTGATAATTCTTGGTTTGGCAGATGAAATTTTTAATGTGATCGAGTGAACCTTAGATGAAGCCTATTAAATGTATACTAATTACTTTAATCGTGGTTTTTTTTACAAAAAGCTATGCGGTTTCTAATGATTTTTCGACTGATCCACCTAATTCTTTACCTGAAAAAAAGAGAATTGCATATTATGAAGGTGGTGAGTATAGAGATTATAAAAAAGTTCTGATAGCTACTATTCATTCACTTATAAAGCTTGGATGGATTGATGAAATTGAAGTTCCAGATAATCCATACCAGACAACTGCCCAGCTGTGGGAGTGGTTGTCTAAACAAGAAATTAGTAAATACATAGAGTTCCCGGAAAATGCTTTTTATTCTTCAAATTGGGACGAAAGCCTAAGGGAAGAAAATAAGAAATCTCTCATCAAAAGGTTAAATAAACAGGGTGATATAGATTTAGTGTTTGCTATGGGGACCTGGGCCGGTTTAGACCTAGCTAATGACAAACATAGTACTCCCACGATAGTAATGACATCCAGTGATCCAATCAGTGCTGGTATTATTTCTAGCCCAAGTGATTCAGGATATGACCATTTAATGGTACAAGTTGACCCTGATCAGCATGCACGACAAATAAAGCTATATCATGAGCTTATAGGGTTTACTAAATTGGGTGTTGCTTTTGAAAATACCCCTGTAGGTAGAAGTTATGCAGCGATAGATACTATTTACGCTGCTGCAGAAGAAAGAGGTTTTGAAGTCGTGCCTTGTTATACAAAAAGCGATATTCCAGATCAAAACTTAGCTGTTTCATCTCTTATAGAGTGTTATCAGTATCTTGCTGATAAGGTCAATTCTTTCTACGTTCCTGAGCAAGGCGGAATAGGTTACGCTAGTATTAAAAAAATAGTATCTATTGCGAATCAGCATAAAATATCTAGCTTTTCACAATATGGTTACGATGATGTGAAATATGGATATCTTTTAAGCTTGTCACGTCCTCTAGGCCATGTAAAAGAGGGTCAATTTTTGGCTGAGCGTGTGAGTGAAATATTGAATGGAGCTAAGCCTCGTGATTTGAACCAGATTTTTGAAGACAACCCCGATATTTACCTCAATATGAAGACAGCTGAAATAATTGGATTTCATTTACATGCCTATTTGTTGGCTGCCGCTGATAAGCTTTATTGGCGCATAGAAGATTAGGGTTACTCAGTGTTTAAAAGTATAAAGTCAAAATTTGTTGCTTTGCTTATAAGTGTAATGCTTATTACTTCTAGCGCTATTATGTACTCTACTCACAGAGATGTCGGCAATGCAATGATGCTTGCTGAACAAACTTCTGCAAAAAACGTATTAGAGTTAGCAGAGTTACACATACGGGTAAGTTACGATCGAATAATTAATGAAAAAGTTGGACTGCTGAGTAGTCTTAAAACAGAAATGAAAAGAGACTTACAAATAGCTCAATCTGTAATTAATTCATATGGAGCCTTAAATAATAAAACACGGCTGAATAAGAACTTAGTTTATGAGTCTCTGATTGCGTGGCTAAAATCCATACCTGTTGATGAAAAATACTTTTTTATTGCAGACCAAAAAGGAAATGTTATAGCTGCCAATAACTCTTTAATTGAAGGAGGGTCGCTTGGAGAAGTTCAGGATTTAAAAGGCCAAAAGTTATCAAGTTTAATGAAACCGGGTAGCTTATCTTTTGACGGTGCCTCTAGCATATTCGAGTGGTCTAGTAGCGAAGGGGAGGAAAAGAAGAACTATTTAGCGTTCTTTTTGCCTGTAGAAGGGTGGTCATGGACAATCGGTGTGTTGGTGAACTTCGATGATATCGAGGTGCAAAGCCAACAAAAAATGGATGAAATCATTGATGATCTAAGCCAAAGTCTTCAGCAAATTAAGGTTGCTGCATCTGGCTTTGCGTTTCTCTTCAACGGTTCTAAAGAGGTGCTCATAGCTCCTCCTGATCTTCCGCTATTACCCGATGTGAATACTGGTCAGTTGGATTGGCAGCAGTCCCCACTGTTAGATCGTATTATAGAAGGACATAAACAAAGCGCTGCGTTTATTAGTTATGAAGGCTCGTTTACGGGTGGTCGTGAAGTAGAGGTCTTTATCTCTTACTTTAAAGCATTTGATTGGTACTTAGCGGTTGTTGTTCCCGTTGCTGAAATTGCAGGGCCAGGTCGTGATTTAGTTGGAAGGCAAAGTCTTATTATTGGCTCTGTTTTCATGCTGAGCTTGTTTGCTGCTTTCTTTTTAATCTCTAAGTTGGTTAATCCGCTATCCATTTTGACTGCACATGCGAAAGCTCTCCCATCTCGTAACTTCGCTAAATCTCCAGATATAGAGGACAGTATCAAAGGTTTAGCGACTCGGTATCAAGACGAAGTCGGACGATTGGCCGAGTCATTTATTTTTTTAGAAGAAGAGATACGAGAACGTATAGAGCAGGCCGATCAGGAAAAAAATGTAGCTGAGCAAGCCAATAAAGCTAAGAGTGAATTTTTGGCTACGATGAGTCATGAAATTCGCACACCGATGAATGGTGTGTTGGGCATGACAGATTTAGTACTAGAAACAGATTTAAATGCTCATCAGCGTCGTTTCTTACACATGATTCGTTCCTCTAGTGAGAGCTTGCTGCAGATTATTAACGACATTCTCGACTTCTCTAAGATTGAGGCCGGTAGTCTTCTTTTAGAGAAGGCTGCTTTCAACCTGAATGATATTATTCAAAGCCAAGTAAATTTGTTTGCGCCCCAAGCCGAACAAAAAGGGATTGGTTTATTTTATTACCTTCCAGACCATTTTAGGGGAGCAGTTCAAGGCGATGAGGTTAGAGTACGTCAGTTGTTAACAAATTTAATTAGCAACGCGTTAAAGTTTACCTCTGAAGGTGAAGTATCTATTTATCTCGAAGTGCTTGAGGAAACGGATAATAAACTGACTGTTAAAATAATAGTTTCTGATACGGGGGTGGGTATTTCACCAGAGCAAAGGACTCGTATATTTGAACCATTTGTACAAGCGGATAGTTCAACAACTCGTAACTTTGGAGGTACCGGGTTAGGGTTAGCCATCTGTAAACAATTGATTGATATGATGGACGGCAGTATCGGCTTTTCGAGCTATGAAGGTGAGGGGACTACGTTTTGGTTTACCTTGTCATTTGATAAAGGTCTTCATTACCAAGCTCGCGGACCAGGGCAGTTTATCTCTGCGAGTAACGAACCAATAGAGGTGCCGGATGTTCACGGGCGTCTGTTGCTGGTAGAAGATAACGAAGTTAATCAGGCATATGCTCTTCAAATTTTGTCAGCAGCAGGTAGTGGATTAACGGTTGATGTCGCTGCAGACGGGATGGAGGCACTCGACAAGTTTAAACGCCATCGCTATGACTTAATTTTGATGGATTGCCAAATGCCGAAAATGGACGGCTATAAAGCAACGGCAGCCATTCGACAAATGGAAAAATCATTATCTCCCGGTGCTCAGCCAACACCTATTGTTGCGTTAACGGCGAACGCTTTTAAGGATGATAGAGAACGCTGCTTCGACGCAGGAATGACAAACTATCTCGCTAAACCTTATAAAAAACAGGCGCTGATAGCTGTACTGAATGAGTACCTCGTCAAAGAAGAGACCAGCTCTGTTGTGTACTTGCCGCCGGCTAAGGATCATGCGTCCTCACTTGAAGAGGGGGTTGTGCCTGCCGAGACTGTAGATTCCTATGTGTTGGATCCTGAAATAATCGCGCAATTACAACAAATGGACGAAGACGGGTTGTTTTTAAGACGAATTATCTCAGCGTTTTTAATGAAATCAGCCGATAACTTGTCGCAAATTCAATCAGCATTTAATGACAAAGATGAAGATACTTTGCGTATGGCGGCTCATACGTTGAAGTCGAGTTGTTACAACTTGGGGGCGACTCATTTAGCCGAATTAAGTCAGCAGGTTGAGAGTTTAAGTAACGTCAACCTTGAGGATGTAAAGGCTCTAATAAATCCGCTTGAAGTTGAACTACAGCGAGTGAGAAAAGCATTATCTAATTTATCTGAAAGTTCGGTTGGAAGTAGTGGGAAATCATGACAGAAGTATTAATAAAACCGAGCAAAGTACTGGTTGTTGACGATGATATAACCGCGCGCATTCTAGCCCAACAAGCGCTTACTCTTGATGGCTTTAAGGTATATGAAGCAACCGATGGGTTGAATGCATTAGAGCGCTTTCAAGAAGTGCATCCGGACATTGTGATTCTAGATATTGAGATGCCAGAGCTGAACGGTTATGAGGTGTGCCGACAAATTCGTCAATTACCATTTGGTAAACGCATACCGATTTTGATGGCGACAGGCTTTAACGATATGTCGTCTGTTAATAGGGCTTATGATGCTGGCGCAACTGATTTTGTAACCAAGCCATTTAACTGGAAAGTGTTAGGCCAGCGTTTACGCTACATGATCCGAGCAAGTGTGGTTGGTGAAGAGCTAAACGAGTTGAAAACAAGTGAGCGACGTTTAGCAAATGCGCAACGTATTGCAAAACTAGGTAACTGGGAATGGGATGTAACTTCAAATGAGTTGTATTGGTCTGATCACCTATTTGAGTTGCTGAATTCCAAAAGGGGTAAGATCGAGCCAAGCCTAACCGCTTTTTTTGAAAGCATTCCCGAGATCGATCATTTTAAAGTACGTTACTGGTTTAACCGTATTGTAAATGGCAAGTCAAATGCACCTGATTCAATCCATCATCGTATTATTGTTAATGATGACCATCGTATTGTGAAGCATCAGATAGAGGCAGAGTTTGATGCAGATGGTCAGCTGGTTTTGTTATCCGGCGCTGTCCTAGATGTGACTGAGCTACGACAGGCTCAAGATAAAATTTTGGAGCTAGCCAGTTATGATGCGCTGACGGGGCTGCATAACCGCTCGGTATTTAGCACAGCGGTGGATCGTGCAATTAAAAGAGCTCAGAAGTTTAATCATACCGGTGCTGTGCTGTTTTTAGATTTAGATAACTTTAAGCGCATCAACGACACATTTGGTCACGGAGTAGGTGATTTGTTACTGAAGGTTGTCGCTAAGCGGCTAACTAAAAGTGCCCGTGCTAATGATCGTAATGATAATGGCGAGAGTAATAGTGAAGCGCATCTTATATCGCGTTTTGGGGGCGATGAGTTCACTATTTTAATCCCACATGTAAAAGATGCCAGCGAAGCCAAAGTTATCGCGGACCGTATCTTAGATAATATAGGTAGGCGGGTTAGCTTGGCAGGGCACGAGCTGGTAATTACTCCCAGTATTGGTATAGCGCTATTCCCACAAGATGGTACTGAAGTTGAAAGCCTTCTGAAAAACGTGGATGCTGCGATGTACCATGTAAAGCATGGTGGGAAAAATAGCTACGAAATGTTCGCGCACTCAATGAACATTGTGTCCAAAAGGCGCTTACAGATAGAAGCACACCTTCGGCATGCAATTGATAACAAAGAATTGTATTTGGTGTATCAACCTCAAATATCATTACACAGCGGAAAAATAATTGGTGTGGAGGCGTTATTACGCTGGGACTCGCCATTATTAGGAGCGGTTTCTCCTGTTGAGTTTATACCTGTCGCAGAAGAGACGGGGCTAATTACTCCCATTGGCGAGTGGGTTTTGTTCGAAGCCTGTCAGCAAGCTCAGGTATGGCGTGATGAAGCGCTTCCACCGGTAAGAATGGCTGTGAATTTATCCGTTAGGCAATTTGCGCGTCAAAACCTCGAATCGGCAGTCCAGTCAACATTGCTAAAAACGGGGTTGCCCGTGCGGTATTTAGAGCTGGAAATCACGGAAAATATGCTGATGGATGATGTCGAGGGTTCTGTTGACACATTGCATCGTCTTAAGGATCTTGGGGTTTGCTTAGCCATTGATGACTTTGGCACAGGGTACTCAAGCTTAAGTTACCTAAAGCGTTTCCCAATTGATCGCCTTAAAATAGATCGCTCGTTCATTACACATGTTACCACTAACACTGAAGATGCTTCGGTCACTCAAGCCATTATAGCCGTCGCGCATAGCTTGGGACTGAGTGTGACGGCGGAAGGGGTTGAGTCAGCTGATCAGCTAGCGTTTTTGAACGAGAATAAATGCGAAGAGGTACAAGGCTACTATTTTAGTAAGCCTGTTAGCGCTAATGATATAAAACGACTGCTGATAGTAAACCAAGGATTGCCTGATAGCTAAGCCTTGGTTTACTTAAGTTATACTCGTAAAAACTCTGCACGTATTCGTTCGTTTGTTTTAAACTCTCCGCCTACCGCGAGTGTTCCGGTAGATGAGCTTGTATCCATTACACCGCGTGACTTAACGCAATAGTGGGTTGCTTCTATACTAACGGCTACATCATCAGTGCCGAGCAAGGCTTGAAGAGCAATTAATATTTGTTGATTGAGACGCTCTTGAACTTGCGGTCGCTGAGCAAAAAAGCGAACAATCCGGTTAATTTTAGAAAGTCCAATGATTGTGTCTTTGGGGATATAGGCAACATTTGCTAGCCCATCAATAGTGACAAAATGATGCTCGCACGCACTCGTTAGGCTAATGTCTTTGACTTTCACCATCTCTTCTACGCGCATTTTATTCTCGATTAAAGCAATTGACGGAAAATTACTGTAATCCAGCCCCGAGAAAATTTCGTTAACGTACATTTTAGCTATGCGGTGAGGGGTCTCGGTTAAGCTATCATCATTTAAGTCTAAGCCTAGAGTGCTTAGCAGTTCTGTCATCAGCCCTTTAATACGCTCGTATTTTTGGTTGTTATCCATTGGGGTTTCTACCAATGGGGTTTCAAGTCCCGCTTCTTGTAACCTTTTCTGAACGAGTCTGGCTTCAGGGCTTAGCATGTGTAAATGTCCTGCTGTCGATGTTTGTTTCATTTTTTATATATACGATGGTTATCGTCATCTGGATGATATATGACTCTTTGGACATATTTTGATTCCATACGAAACCGGTTGCGGGTAGGGTCGAGACTTTTACGAACCCTTCAACTCCTCGATCAGTAGACGTGCTAGTTGGGTAGCGCTTTGCCAAGCTGCTTCTGCAGGAGGCACGTTTGCTTCCCCTGCCAATATCCAGTCGCCGCAAACAGCAATTTTATCATGCTCACTCCATAAGTAACTAACTTGTTGAGTTTCGGTTGGATTACTTGTTTGCAGTGTATGGTGTTTTGCGTAAAGCCAGCGATGAGATCGCGTGTAATCGACGGTTAGTTTTTGATCTAGCACATGCTCAAAGGCTTGGAGTAGATGCTCGGATACAGAGTCTGCATCTGTATCGATATGGGAGCGGCTCCATTCATCTGATGCTTCAACAACCCAGACTTCTTTGTATTCTTTGGAGCGTCGGCCGGGCTTGGCCGAGTCGCGAACGGCCCGTTTAATAGGCCCAGCACTCAAAACAATATCAGGGGTTACCTGTGAATGAACAGATAGCCCGATGATTGATATCCAATTTGCAGAAGGCTGGATGGCTTCGGCTTTGTGTGCAAAACGAGGGATGGACTCAAGTAATGGTACGGCTTGCGGAGCTGGAGTCGTGATGACTGCTGCATCAAAACGATCTAGGCAATCCCCATTTTCATCTCGCAGAATAACTCCTAAGTTATCCGGCCACACGTGGCTAATTCGGCAGCGAGTCTTCAACGTTACGTTAGATAAAAGTGTGCGAGTTAAGGCTGAAAATCGAGGTGATGCTACCCAGTAATTTTGTGTAGATATATTTTGCTCAATAGATTGTACGCAAGTAGGCCATGGCACAATACAGGGTAGGTCTCTTAACCAAGTATCAAAGGGTTTTGAGATGTTTTCAAAATACGGTAGGCCGATGTCTACACTGTCTTCGCCGACTCGAGCGCTGGATAAGCGTCCTCCTGTACCCCGACTTTTTTCATATACGGTTACTTCAAAGCCCGCTTTGTTTAGTTCGTTGGCGAGAATGCATCCTGATAGGCCTGCACCTACTATAGCAATCTGTTTTGTCATCGTATTCTCAAATGTAAGGCGGATAATTAATAGAAGTTCTTGCTGTCTTATTGCAAGGTCAATCTGAAATTTAGCGTGCTAAAATCTCAATTGGATAGCAGATGAGCGGGAGTTTGTATTTGAAGTCCATTGCTTAGCGGTGTCGGGTATGCAGAGTTCGGCGTGAGGAATCGTTTGTTCTAATGTTGCTTTATGTAAGCCTACAGCTCTGAGTAAGTCGTAACCTTGGGCTAGGTTCTTTAGGGTTATAACTTCTCCCTGTTTTGTTTTCAATAAAGCACTAGAATGGGTTTCATCCAGTATATAGTTGACTTTGATTACCATTGCGCCGCAGGCGGGTTCAATAAACGACACTTCTGTACCTAGTTGATGTGCTAAATGTTTTAACTCTTTAATTTGCATAATTTTGCTCCCCTTGCATTGGTTGATACGAAACTTCAGCGTTTCCCGATGAGTGCGAGCAATAAAAAGGCGCTCATAAGAGCGCCTTAGAAAACAAGAAATGTAGAGGTTAGCTTAAGTTAATAAAGTAATCTAATGCGGCTACATAACCAAAAGTGCCTAAACCTGCGATAACGCCATCTGCTCTGAGTGACACATAAGAGTGATGTCGAAAGCTTTCGCGTTTGTGAACATTTGAAATATGAACTTCAACTACGGGGCTTTCAAAAGCATTGAGTGCATCTAAAATAGCAACAGAAGTATGTGTAAAAGCGGCAGGGTTGATAATGATGCCGTTTGCCTTGTCGCGAGCATCATGGATTTTATCGATGATAGCTCCTTCGTGATTGCTTTGAAAAAACTCAACAGTGAAGCCTGATTGAGCAGCTTTAGTCTCAAGCTCCGCCTGAACGTCTGCTAGTGTCTCATAGCCATAAATTTCGGGCTGGCGCTTCCCTAGCAAGTTGAGATTAGGCCCATTCAATACATATATAACATTGCTCATCACAAAATCCTTTGGGTACTCGTTTAATAACCAAACAGTCTTGGTATAAAGGTAACTGTTTGCGGCACAAACGTAATAAGAAGAAGTACGCCTAATTCTACTAGGAATAGCGGCATGATTCTGCGTGAAATTGCGCCCATACCTACGTTTGCAATGGAATTCGAAACAAATAGACAAATTCCCATTGGTGGCGTAACTAGTCCAATCATCAGATTAAAGATGACAACAATGCCAAAGTGAGTGGGGTCGATGCCTAAACTCATGGCGATTGGGTGGATAATAGGGAGCAGAATAAGCATGGCCGCAATCCCTTCTAAAAAGAGGCCTACCACTAAAAGAATAAGATTCACCATGAGCAAAAATACCCAAGGGTTAGTAACCTCACCTAATACATAGCTGCTAATGGTTTGTGGCACCCGAGAAAATGTAAGCATCCAGTTAGCGGCAGCCACTACGGCAATAATAATTAGAATAACTGATGAATCTCGCATGGCGCGCACAAAGATATGGGGTAAGCGAGATAAATTAAGGGTTTTAAGGATAAATATACCCGCAATAAGTGCATATCCCGCGGCAAGAGCAGCGGCTTCTGTTGGCGTAACAATACCCGTTAAAATAGATCCCACAATAAAGATCGGCATAAATAAGGGGATCCATGCATTAACAAATGCACTAAAGCGTTCTTTGGCTGAAAGTTTGGGGCGCAATGGAGCGTAGTGTCCGGCATAGATACGCACGTAAATTGATAAGCCAATAGCTAAAAATAGGCCCGGAGCGACACCGGCTAAAAAAAGTGCAGGCACCGATACTCCGCTGGTTATAAGCGCGTAAATAATAACGGGTATGCTAGGAGGAATCATCGGGCCTATTACCGATGAAGCGGCCGTTAGTGCGGCCGCGAAATCGCGCGGATAGCCTTCTTTTTCCATGGTTGGAATGAATATACGTCCCAGTGCTGATGTGTCAGCGACCGCTGAACCAGATAAGCCAGCAAAAATAACGGAAGCCCATATATTAACCTGTGCTAAGCCGGCTTTAGTGTGGCCAACCAGTGCATTGGCAAACTTAATAATACGGTCGGTAATACCGCTTTCGTTCATTAACTCGCCAGCAAGGACAAAAAGGGGGATAGCAAGAATCGCAAATGAATCTATGCCTGAAAAAATACGTTGGCTAACTAGGCCGAACGAAAAAGGAGTTTGTGATACGTGTCCAAAAACGGCCAGTAGAATAGCAAAAGCAATGGGGCTGCCAATAACCATCAAGACAATAAGAATACCAAAACCTAACATGACATTACTCCTCGCTCTGTATCGAAGGTGATAGGACAAGCTCAGATAGCTTAATAAGTGCCGCGATCGTTAAACCTACACCACCAATAACCATTGCTACTTGAAAGTAATACATTGGAATTCCAGAGCCGGGGGCGGTTATAGCACCTCGCTTCATCATAAAAAGGTAGCCAGACCACGCTAAAATAATGCCAGACACTAAGACGACAATGTCAGATATGACATGAAGGATGTTGCGGATTTTGGGTGAGACAGCGTCTTCAAGGAAGCTGAATTTTATATGCATCCCTTCTAGATAACATAAAATAGTGCCAAACATGGTGCCATATATCATGGCGTATTTAGCGATTTCTTCGCTCCATTGGATTGGTGAGTTGAGTAGGTAACGGCTCAGACTACTTGCTAAAACAACAGAAAATACAATTAACAAAGAGGTACCTGTCAGCCAGGACAGGGCTTTTTTATAGAAGGGCTTCATAGGACAATATCTCAAGGGCATGGCTTGAAAAAATGCTGGAAGCAAAAGGTCACTCCCAGCATTGTGTTACTAGGGTTACTTCGTAACAGACGCGACAGCTGCTTGGGCCTTATCTACCCAAGTATCACCAATTTGGCCTCTGAGCCATTCTAAAACAGCAGGTTGGGCGGCTTCACGAAAAAGCTCAAGTTGGGCAGTTGTTGGTGTGGTGATTGTCATACCGTTAGACGCCAGTTGAGATAAACCTTCTGCCGAGTTGATTTGTTGAATCGCACGGCCTACAAGCCCTGCTACTTTTGCTGCTCGTTCTACAATAGCGCGGTCAGCGTCGTTAAGCCCGGCAAATACGTCTTCATTAATTAATAGAAAATCCGTCCCGTAGACGTGTCCATCTAATGTTAAATGGTTTTGAAATTCGTAGAACTTGTTACCATAGATAACACTGATAGGATTCTCTTGGCCGTCGACCACGCCGGTTGTCAACGCAGAAGGTACTTCAGGCCAAGCGATAGGAGTCGGTTCACCACCCATTGCTTTAACCATTTCCACGTATAACGGCAGTGTCATTACACGGATTTTTAAGCCTTCTAAATCTTTAGGTTCGGCTATTGGGCGCTTAGAGTTTGTAAAGTTTCGAAAGCCAGTTTCACCGTACGCTAAAGTACGTAACCCGGTTTTTGCTAAGCAGTTTTCAGAAAGTGCCTTGCCAAATTCGCCGTCCAACACTTCCCAGGCAACAGGCGCTGAAGGAAACAGGTAGGGGATTTCTAGAACGGACGCTTCTTGGCAAACTTTAGCAAATGCGCCAGACACCATTGTCATACTTAATGTGCCTTCTTGAGCTGACTGTACTAAGTCTGTTTCGCCGCCTAATTGACTTGCCGGGTAAATATCTACCTCAATACGTCCACCCGATTCAGCCTCAACAAGTTCTTTAAAGACTTTAGAAGCAGCCCCTTTTTTAGATGTCGTCCACTCTTGTGGATCTACATGGCCTAGTGTCAGGGTTACCTCTGCAGCGTGAGCAGAAAAGGAGGCAGCTATAGCTACTGAAGCCAAGGTGTGAGTTACGTTTTTTACGGTTAATTTCATGTTATATCTCCGAAGGCGACTTCTAAGAAGTCTTATGTTTTTTATGTTTATAGTTATTTCAAGCGTGAAGGTGGGTGTTACGCCTGAAATGGCCCTGAGTCGGCTAACAACCAATTTTATAGCTTGTTATCAAAAATAACCTATATTTTCTCGCGTTAATTTGACATTTTTTATGTATTTCTACGATCAAATCTTCTCGTTAAGCAATCTATCCCTATGGTACGGGTTTTAAGCTCGACGAGCATTGTATGATAAGTGAACTTTGATTGATTGCTATCGATATGAAAAATGAGATTTTATCGTTTTAATATTCAGTAAATGATATGTTAAATTCTTGTAAAGCACGCTAAATGCTTTTTTGTAGTTCGATTTTTTCTCTTTTTAGTTAAATATTATTCACTCAACCTATTGATAAATAATAGTAAATATTTTTTTGATATGTTAATGCAGCGTATTTAGATAATGTTGAACTGCTAAAATTCATAAGTATCCTATATTTTGTTTAATATCATATATGTTGACTTGTCGCGGTGGAGGTAATTATGATCGCTGCGTTGTGATCATTCGTGGTTGCACCTTAGCTTTATGCTGGTATGGGGTTGCATGTCAAATCTCGATTAGCATTCGCAGTGAGCAATATTGTGGAGAATAAGAAATGATAAAGTTAGGCCTGATCGGTCAATCGATTCAAAAATCAAGCGCACCTTTGTTACATACGTTGTTAGGTGAGTTGCACAACATACCGGTGGTCTATGATTTACATGAGCCCGCTGATAAATCTCCCGAAGCGTTTGCTTTCACATTGAATCGGTTGCGTGAAGAAGGCTACACCGGATGCAATGTGACTTTTCCGTATAAGCAAATTGCGATTAATCACGCGACTAAAACCAACGAGGCGGTAAAGCGTGTTGGTTCCACAAATACACTGTCCTTTCTTGGCGAGACGGTTGGCGCAGCGAATACTGACTACTCTGGTTTTATTCGCGGCTTCAAAAGCCGCTTAGGTGAGCAGCCGGCAGGCAACGTGTTATTGATTGGCGCTGGCGGTGTTGGTAGGGCAATAGCGTTTGCCTTATTTGACGTTGGTGCTACACAAGTGATGATTTACGATGTGCATGAAGAGAGTGCTCGGTCATTATCTGAATCTATGTGTGCGGCTGGTTTGAATGCCCGCTTTGTTGCCAAAAATGACATTGCTGATGCGGCTACGGATGCCGATGGTCTGGTAAATTGTACGCCAATTGGGCACTACAAAACGCCAGGTAACCCTCTTGAGCGCAGCTTGTTCGGACCGCAATCTTGGGCCTTTGATGCGGTCTATACACCCGTTGATACCGAATTCTTACAGGCTGCTCATCAAAAGGAGATGACAATTGTCTCTGGTTTTGACTTGTTTTTATATCAAGGCTTAGACGCATTTACTATTTTCACAGGACAAGCTGTGGATGCCCCTTCGGTTCTAGCGCGCTTTAAAGAAAAATTTAATGTGACAAGTCAATTTATTAGTTAATAGAAAGTTATCTTTTCCTGAGCTATCGATGCTCCCTGAGCCTATCCATTATTGGGTAGGCTTTTTTTATGGATGAAAAGTACAGGTAATCTATCTAAATTGTTAAAGGATACGCTCACTAAACTTGTTAGAATTGCTAAAAGGTATGTAGAACAGTTTGTGTAGAATGTCGGAAAATTAATGAATAGTGCATTGGATCGTAAGTTGGTTGGACAGGCGGTTTACGAAAAACTGCGAAATGATATTGTCACCGGACGCTTAAAGCCTGAGCAAAAGCTCAAGCTAAATCAGCTTAAAGAGACATACAACGTTAGTGTAAATACACTAAGAGAAACCTTGATGCGCTTGGTGGCTGAAGGTTTCGTGTCATTTAAAGACCAAAAGGGTTTTCGAGTTATCCCCGTCTCGATTACGGATTTGGAGGAGTTAATAGAGCTACGCGGCACCTTAGAAATGCTAGGGCTAGAAAAGTCGTTCGAACGCAGAGATACATTGATCGATTGGAAATCTCGACTGATTAGTGCCCACTTTCGCTTAAATTGTGCTGAAAAATTGATGATGGAAGATGAGGCACAGCATGTAACTGCCTGGGAAAAGGCTGATAGAGATTTTCATACAGCGATTGTCTCTAATTGCGGATCAAAACAATTAATTCGTTATCATGCCTCTGTTATTGAGCTGTATATGCGTTATCAAGTATTAGCGTTAAGCCAGCGTCCGTTTCGCGGGAAAGAGGTTATGGCTGAGCATCAAGATCTGGTTCAGCGACTCTTGGATGATGATATAGAGGGAGCCAAATCCTTGTTGGCTCTTCATATCAGTCGAGGTAGCCAAACACCTTAAGCCACAGTATTCCCCCAGATTGATTGGAGATGTGTTCAAAGTAATATGCCTAATATGGCGGCTATCGATATAAAGGATACCGTTGTTGCCCCCATTAGAATACTGGCGCATATACTTCGGTACCCATAATTTCCACCTATGATGGGGTATATGCTCATCATAGGCATGGCTGCCAATAGAATAGCGGCTAAGCGTAGTTCAGGGCTAAGGCCAGGAATGAAAAACGCCGCGAGCGCGACGCATAACGGGTGCATTAATAATTTACCGACGATAACAGTACTAATTTCCACCATATTCCCTTTTATGGTAGAGCCAACTAGAGAGCCTCCAATAACGAATAGAGCTGTTGTCGCTGAAGCGGTAGACAACATATGCAGGCTTTCATTAACAGGGGCAGGGAAACGTATTTGTAATGCGGACCCGATAAAACCTGCAACGATAGCAATGATTAATGGGTTGCGAGTAACACGTTTTATGACTGATTTCCAAATTTGTAAAAGGGATTGGTTTTCCCCTTTACCGTTTGCGTACTCAATAGTCATTAAAGCTATAGGAAATAGCAGCATATTCTCAATGATTAAGGCCATGGTAAATGCCACTGTAGGTGGATCATCAAATACTAAAATAAGCACAGGAAGACCAAAAAATGCACTGTTGCTCATCGACATGCCCAGTGCTTTAATACCGCTTCCTGTAAGGTTGTTGTTTAACAGTTTTTTAGCGATCAATAATCCAATCAAAAAAGACAACAGCGAGCCTATGCCATAAGCAAGTAAAAAGCGGGGTTCAATAACATCCGCAAAATCCATATGGACCAAGGTATCAAATATCAATGCCGGCAGCGTAAAGTACAGGACAAAACGGCCTAATCCCGGTAATGCATCCGTAGGCATTAGTCTTGTTTTAACCGCAACGTAACCGAGTATGATTAAACAGAAAATGGGTGCTGTAGTAGCAAAAATCTCTAACACGTTATTCTCCCTGTATCGTGTAGAAGTCTACGGGCATATTCGGTTTATGCTGCCTATTATGCGAGCTAGCCAAGGTGTCGTTGCGCCTGCTTTCAGCAGTGCCGCTTGCATTGTTTCTACATCGAGCTGTTGACCACTTTCTTGTGCAATCAATGTAAATAAATGTTCGTTCCCGATTATAGCCGTTTTACTCGCTGCTTTTACTAATTCGGATGCTTTATCCCTCCCCATCGTCTTGGCGAGCTCAAATGTTGCGGCTTCGGCATAAATGACACCATTGAAAGCGCCAAGGTTGTGTAACATTTGCTCTCTATTAACAACAATGTGGTCCAGCGCGTCAGTACTATGACGAGCGGCTACCACTGTTGCTAGCAGCTGTTGAGGGAGGATGAACCATTCTTGTGTCCACTGACTGCCACTGCGTTCATGTTCATGCAGCATGGCCTGATGCATTTGTCCGCACCAACCTGCATTTAAACGCATCATGGCAACCATGACTTCGGCATTAACAGGGTTGCACTTTTGCGGCATGGTTGAAGAGCCGCCACCGTTTGTAAAGCGGATTTCGCCGCATTCAGTGGATGAGAGCCAAAGCCAATCTTGTGCTATTTTGCCAAGTAACCCAGTAGTTATACTCAACCACGAAGAGCATTCTACTAACGAATCACGTTGTGTATGCCAGTTATCACCGCGTTCGAGTACTAGTGTATCTGCAAAATGCAAACCGACCTCGTCCGCCTTTTCGCCCATAGCAGCTAGGGTCCCAACGGCCCCGCCTAATTGTGTTTTGAGGATACGAGGCCTCATTTCATCCAACCGTACGAGCTGGCGCAGCAGAGGATTAGCCCATTCAGCTACTTTGAAGCCAAAACTCATGGGGACCGCTTGTTGTGTGCGAGTACGGCCGGCAATGAGCGTATTTTCATGTGTCTGCGCTAAATCTCGTAAATGTCTAAGAGAATGTTTGATACGCTGTTCGATAATATCGAGTAGAGATCGGATCGTTAAGATGAGCGCTGTGTCAACGATGTCTTGGCTAGTCGCGCCAAAATGAACCCATTTCGCCTGTTCCGGTGGAAGCTGGGCCTTGATAGCAGCTACTAAAGCCGGAACAGGAACTCCAGCCGAAGCCGTGCCCTGAGCTAATGTAGCTGGAGAGATCTCTAAGTTTTCAGCAACACTTGTAATGGCTGCCGCGGCTTCTGTTGGAAGTAGACCGGCTTTAGCTTGCGCTATGGCCAGAGCAGACTCTACGGATAGCATTGCCTTGATGAAAGCCTGATCGTTTAAATAATAACCGGCTTCGTTATCGGAGAGCAGAGGGTTAAATAGTGCCGAATCAAAAGGGGTTACTTGAATCATGAATAGACCTTATCAGTAGCAATACAGCGTATCAGAAACAAAAAAGTGCGCTAATGCTTACTATACCTCAACAATGAGGACAGCAGTGTTAGCGCTATGGAGCCAGACAATAATAAAGCGGAGTGTTAAACCGCTTCAATTGCGATAGCAATACCTTGGCCGACACCAATACACATGGCAGCTAAGGCGTACTTTTTGCCTGTACGCTTCAACTGTAGGGCTGCCGTTCCTGTAATGCGTGCTCCCGAAGCCCCTAGTGGGTGACCGATTGCGATAGCGCCACCGTTAGGGTTAACGTGTGCTGCATTATCTGGCAGGCCAAGATCGCGCAATGTTGCGAGCGCTTGAGAAGCAAATGCTTCGTTCAGCTCGATAACATCAAACTGGTTAATATCCATATTAAGCTGTTTGCATAGCTTTTGTGCCGCTGGGGCAGGGCCAAAGCCCATAATGCGAGGTTCAACGCCTGCTGTTGCACCGCCTAACACTTTCGCAATAGGTTTGAGGCCGTACTTTTTAACGGCTGCTTCAGAAGCAATAATCAATGCAGCGGCGCCGTCATTCACGCCCGACGCGTTGCCTGCCGTAACACTGCCACCTTCACGAAACGGAGTGCCGAGTTTAGCTAAGGCATCAGCGGTAGTTTGCGGGCGAGGGTGCTCATCTTCTGCAAAAATGATGGGATCTTTTTTGCGTTGAGGTATCGTAACCGGGACAATCTCTTGTGCAAAAATACCGGCGGCTTGTGCTTTCGCTGCACGTTGTTGCGATTCAAGCGCAAAGGCGTCTTGATCGGCGCGGCTAATGTTAAATTGTTCAGCGACGTTTTCACCTGTTTCGGGCATTGAGTCAACGCCATATTCTGTCTTCATCTTAGGGTTGATAAAGCGCCAGCCAATGGTAGTGTCATGAACTTCATTGTTTCGCGAAAATGCTGACGTCGCTTTTGGCATGACAAAAGGTGCGCGAGTCATACTTTCGGTGCCGCCTGCAATAATGACTTCGGCTTCACTCGCTTTGATTGCGCGGGAGGCCATGATAATGGCGTCCATCCCAGAACCACATAAGCGGTTAACGGTAGTACCGGTAACGCTAGTGGGGTATCCCGCTAATAACGAAGACATGCGGGCAACATTTCGGTTGTCTTCGCCGGCCTGATTAGCGCAACCAAAGATCACATCATCAATAGCCGCGGGGTCTAGTTCTGGGTTGCGCTCTAATAACGCTTTGAGCGGGATGGCGCCTAAATCGTCGGGGCGCACTGTAGAGAGTGTGCCGCCAAATCGTCCAAACGGTGTGCGAATATAGTCGCATATGTAAGCTACGGTCATAATGATATCTCGGTTATTTTCCGGCGTGTGCTTTAGCCGTACGTTCATTCAGTGCGCGTAGAGCGTCAAGTTCAATCGCAGTGGGCTCCGGTGTTTCGATTACTTGGTCAGCAAAACGAACAGTCCAGCCTGTATTCTCTTGGATTTGCTCACGTGTTACGCCGGGATGGATAGACGTCACTATGAACTCTTTAGTGGCCGGGTCTGTTTCGAAAATACAAAGATCCGTTGTTAATCGGCTAGGGCCTTTTGTCTTAACGCCGAGCTCTTCTCGCTCTTTGCCGGTTTTGCCGTGACCAAGCGATGTAATAAAGTCGATGTTTTCAACAAAACCACGGTTGGTTTGTTTCATGACAATAAATATTTCACCGCATGAAGTAGCGATCTCAGGCGCTCCACCGCCACCAGGAAGGCGAACCTTAGGGTTGTGGTAGTCTCCACCAACAACAGTGGTGTTGATGTTGCCAAACTTATCCAGTTGAGCCGCACCTAGGAAGCCAACTGAGATTCGTCCACCTTGTAGCCAGTAGCGGAACATTTCTGGAACAGACACGGTCGTTACCGAAGTGTCGCATAGCTCACCATCACCGATTGATAGTGGTAAGACATCAGGTTTTGTACCAATGGTGCCTGATTCGTAAATTAAGGTGACGCCGGGTGCATGTGTTAAGCGTGCTAGGTTACAGGCAGCTGAAGGCATGCCGATACCTACGAAGCAGACGTCGTCATTACGGATAGCGCGTGCTGCTGCAATGGTCATCATTTCTGTCGGAGTGTAACTCATTTCACTTCTCCTTTTTTTTATCGGCAACACGTTGCGCAAAAATCTCGGGACCTACTTCTAATACGTTCTCTTTCATCCACGTCAGAAACGCATCTCTATCAGAGGCGATAGGGTCCCAGTTTTTATAGAAAGCATTATCTCGTTCGTAATAGCCCATCGCATAGGAAGGATGAGCGCCGCCTTGGACGACGGCAATGGATTTTACCGTCCAGCTAGGTAGGACGCAGGCATTAATGTGGACGTCGTCAAAGTCATCGACTATCTCTTCAACGGTTACTATGGCGCGTTTGGCGGCGAGAATGGCTTCTTTTTGAACCCCTACAATACCCTCAATTAACACGTCACCATTCTTGTTAGCTTTTTGGGCGTGAATGATAGCGACATCTGGCTGGATAGAGGGAATAGCTGCCAGTTTTTCACCTGTGAACGGGCACTCTACGCGTTTAATATTAGGGTTTACTTCTTCTAATTGCGCGCCAAGGTAACCACGGAAAATAGCACAGGGCAAGCCTGCAGCGCCGGCTTCATAAGCATTTGCCATGGCTGCATGGCTATGTTCTTCGATCTCAAGCTTGTGCGGCCAGCTTTTTTCATAAGCATCACGCAAACGACGAAGTGAGCCGACGCCTGGGTTTCCACCCCATGAGAAGATGATTTTTTTGGCGCAGCCCATACCTATTAATTGATCATAAATGAGGTCTGGAGTCATACGGATCAAAGTAAGATCTTTTTTGTTCTGACGGATGACTTCATGCGCGGCGGCATGAGGGATTAGATGGGTAAAGCCTTCCATTGCGATCACATTACCGTCAAAGACGTTTTCTGCGATTGCTTCTTTAAGGGAGACAAACTTTGCCATGGCAAGGGTTCCTCAATTATATAAGTGCAGAAACAAAACGACGGCCAGATTATCAAGATAATAGGCTCGTCGTTTGCTTTTCAAAGGGGCGTTATACGGGCTTTAGGCCCAAAATTTGGCGAGCTTGCGCAGGAGTAGCTACTGTGCGTCCATAATCAACGACCATACCCGCTAAGCGCTCTACTAATTGAGCGTTGCTTTTAGCTAGATTCTCTTTGTCGAAGCGGATATTATCTTCTAAGCCTGTACGTACATGCCCGCCGAGTTCAAGCGCCCACTGATTTAGAATGAGTTGGTACTTTCCAATGCCTGCTGCTGTCCATGTGCCGTCTGGGCATACACGCTTAAATTGTTTGATCATGAACTCTAGTACTTCGCGATCGGCTGGGATTGCGTTTGGGATAGAGGTCACAAACTGCAGGTGTACAGGCGATTTGAGCAGGCCTCGTTCTACCAGTTTGGCTGTATTAAAAATCATCGACAGATCAAAGGCTTCAATTTCTGGTTTAATATCGTTATCAAGCATACGTTGCGCAAGATCATCGATCAGCTGCGGAGAGTTTGCATAAACAATCGACCCAAAGTTGACAGAACCTGTCGCAAGCGAAGCCATATCAGGTTTGAGGTGTAACATGCCACCACGTTCTGCACCTGAACCACTTCGGCCACCCGTAGAAAACTGAGTGATCATTCCAGGGCAGTGTTTGCGTATGCCTTCTTGCACTACAGCAAAACGTTCTGGATCTGAACTTGTCGTTCCATCGTCGTTTCTAACATGCAAATGTACTAACGTCGCGCCAGCTTCGTAAGCTTCGTGCGTAGACTCAATTTGTTCTGTTGGCGTAATTGGAACGGCTGGGTTATTCGCTTTTTGAGGCAATGAACCCGTAATAGCAACGCTAATGATGCAAGGAGATGACATGTTTTATCCTCAGAAGTTGAAGAACACAGTTTCTTGATCGCCCTGCATATGAATATCGAAGTGATATTCAATGCCCGTCGACGTCTCGTGACGTTGTGCGATTAGTGTAGGGCGGCGATTTTCCTCAACTTTTGTTAGAGTGGAATCGTTCGCATTAGCTGCAGCTTCATCGCTAAAATAAATGCGCGTGTAAGCATGGTTAGGCAACCCACGCATAAAGACGATGACGCTGATATAAGGTGCTTTACCTGCTTCTGGAGACCCAGGTTTAATGGTCTCAAACGCAAAGTGGTGATCGGCTGTCATGCCTGTACCACAGCGACCAAATCCAGAGAAAGTTGGATCAAGCTTACGGTCTAGTCGTCCATCATTAGGGTGATTAAATCGACCAGCGGCGTTCGCTTGCCAGAGTTCAATCATAGCGTCATTGACCACTTGACCTTGGCCGTCGAGCACGCGTCCTTTGATGCGGATGCGCTCACCCTCAGTTGTCTTAGTTACCATGACGGCATCTGCAATTTGGGTATGGTTATAGTGATATTGCTGCGCAGTTAAGCCGTAAGCGAAGTAAGGGCCAACGGTTTGTGAAGGCGTTTGTTTCATAGACATAATTAAGCCTCCATCGGCGTTGCTGAAACACCACGTAGAACGATGTCAAAAATATAACCTAGTGCGAAACCTTCTTCGGTAACATCGATAGAAAATTCGCTAATCATACGTTCACGCGCACCTGCGGGAACCGATTGATAAATAGGGTCAAGGTCTAGCAGCGGGTCGCCAGGAAAGTACATTTGCGTGACTAGGCGTGAAGCGATGCTGCCGCCAAACAATGAGAAATGAATATGATTAGGGCGCCATGCATTGGGATGGTTGCCCCAGGGATAGGCTCCGGGCTTGATGGTATAAAACTTGTATCGACCTTCAGCGTCAGTCAAGCAGCGGCCAGAGCCTAAAAAGTTAGGGTCTAGCGGTGCATCGTGCTGATCTTGCTTATGGATATAGCGTCCACCTGCATTGGCTTGCCACACTTCGACCAGAGTGTTGGCAACAGGGTTGCCGTTCTCGTCCAAGACACGTCCGGTCACAACGATACGTTCGCCAATAGGCTCGCCGTTGACTTGCCCATTCTTTGTTAAGTCGTGATCAAGCTCGCCGATCACTTCTGCACCATAGGCAGGGCCCGTTAGTTCAGAAAGCTCAGGGTCGATATCGATTAAGCTTTTGGAAACGCCACGTAGTACAGTCGATTTATATTCTGGACTGATATATGCCGCATGGGATTCCCAGTCGCGAGGTGTCACTTTATTCATTATATTTTGTCTCCATCAACGCAAATGCCCATCTCCGCGTAGGCTTCTTTAGCAACACGGATGGCAATGTTAGATGCAGGAACACCTGCATATACACCTAAGTGTAGTAAGGTTTCTCTAACTTCATCGAGGGTTGCACCGGTATTCTGAGTCGCACGAACATGCATCGCTAGCTCTTCGTCATGGCCCAGTGTTGCTAGTAGTGCGATTGTAATCAGACTGCGATCACGTTTGCTTAGTATTGGACGGCTCCATACAGAGCCCCAAGCACCTTCAGTTATGAAGGTTTGGAATGGTTCATCGAATGCTGTTTTGTTACCTTCAGCTCGGTCTACGTGGGCATTACCCAGAACGGATCGGCGAACGCGCATACCCGCATCAAAGCGCGTTAGTGGCTCGGTGACTTTATTTAGGAAGGCTTGAATGAGCTTGGCTAGCGCTTCTGGTTGTTCAACGCAAGGAAGATGGCCTGCATTTTCAATGATTTCAAACTGTGCACCAGGAATAAGTTCAGCCGTTGAGCGCACTAATTCGGGAGGTGTTGCACCATCTTCATCGCCGACAATACACAGTGTCGGTTGCGTTAATTGCGAACTGCTTTGCGTTAAATCTGCATTACGAATGGCTTTACAGGTGGCGGTGTAGCCTTCTACAGGAGTGCGCGCTAGCATGTTTTTCCACAAGACTACTTCTGCTTCTTGCTCGGTACGGAAATTACTGGCAAACCAGCGTTCCATCACTGCATCAGCAATATGACCTATACCGTGTTGAGCGACTGTTTCAATGCGGGCATCCCAGGTTTCTGATGGGCCAATTTTGTGAGCGGTATCACAAAGAATAAGGTCTTTAACCAGTTCCGGACGTTTAGCCGCTACTCCTTGCGCGATGAGTCCTCCAACAGATAATCCGCACAGAATGGTTTGGCTGATATCTAACGAGTCTAATAGAGCGATTAAATCGCTAATATGATCGTCAATGGTGTCGGGCAAGTTATTACAAGACGATAAGCCATGTCCGCGTTTGTCATAGCGCAAAAAGCGGTATTGGCCTTTCAAATAAGGTAGCAAAGGGTCCCAGACGCGCATGTCAGTACCCAATGAGTTTGAAAAGACGATAAGTGGCAAATGTGAGGGGCCGTCCAATTGGTAGTGTAGGACGTCTCCGTTATTTGACAGGGTTTGCATAGGTATCAGCCTTATTGTTAGTTTTTGGCTAGTTGATCCCCATACTTTTGACAACTTTTTATGTTATGTAAAATGAGCTTTTGTTGCGTATTTATATTGTTTTCGATATATAAACGTTTTTTGTCCCTTTTTACGGTACGTTAGTTAACTGGATTTGCCTCGGCTGTATCGCGCACTGCATTCATAAACATTTGCATTACAGGGGTGGGGATAGTGTCGGCGCGTGTCGTTAGTCCGACTGGGCCTAAGGTTTCTTTTGTATCTAAAGGCAACTCAATAAATATGTTGTCTTTGATTTCACGTGCCACTACGCCGCGCGAAATAACCCAAATTGCATCAGTTTGGCGTATGTACTCTTTACCGAATGAGTCTGAGATAGTTTCGATGCGGTCGGGTAGTGCACCAAAGCCTTGAGCTAATAAAAAGCGTTCAACGGCAGGAGCAATCAGTGAGGCTTTAGGTGGGTAAATGACGGTGAACTGGCTAACGTCTTTTACGTCTAACATTGGTTTGCTAAGCAAAGGATGGCCTGGGCGAACCACAAACGTTACGCGTTCAGAGTACAGGTGCTGAAAAGATAGGCCTGACATTTGTTCTGGTTCAGCTAAGCGTCCTACCACTAGATCCAGTTCACCTACGCGCAATTGGCTTACTAATAATGAATTGGGACCAGAGACAAGATTGAGCGTTGCATCAATACCGCTTTCGCGAAAACGCTGTACAGCATTGGGTAAAATAGAGGTGGCCACGGTAGGAAGTACACCCACACTAAGTGTTGTTTTCCCTTTTTGCTGCGCTTGAGCAATGCTGTCGGTCCCTTCACGTAATGCAGCAACGCTAGCCCCTGCATATTTAAGAAAAACCTCTCCAAATTGTGTTAGCTCTACTCCTTTCTTATTGCGCTCGAGCAATCGAACACCGAGCATTTCCTCAAGCTCTTTTAGCTTTTTGGATACAGCAGGTTGCGTCAGAGCAAGAACATCAGCCGCTCTGCCAACGCTGCCTTGGCGTGTGACTTCTAAAAAGCATTGTAAGTGTCTGTACTTAATTCGGTTCTCAAGCATCACTTATGTCCTAGTTGGGGGGTAGGTAAATTTAAAATGCGTTATGCAGTTTCTGAGTATGTTTAAAATATAGGGTACTTTTAAATATATTGATATTATGCTTATTTGTGTAGTTGATTCCATTTAATTCATATTATTTATATCAAAAAAAGAATAATAAACTATCTTTATTTCATTTCCACACCGTTTAAGTAGTCGCTAATGTGGGTAATAATATTGAATAAGAATCCTTCGTTGCTGGGTTTACAGCTCGATTCTCTGGGTAAGTCACGTTATGAAAAAATCTATTGCTACCGTAACTCTTTCTGGAACTTTGCAGCAAAAGCTTGAAGCCGCCTCTGCGGCGGGCTTTGATGGTGTTGAAATCTTCGAGAATGATTTAACTCAATTCGCCGGTTCTGCGGCAGATGTACGTAGGATGGCTAATGACCTAGGGCTAGAGATCATAGCGCTGCAACCGTTTCGTGATTTTGAGGCGATGCCAGAACCTTATCGTACACAGAATTTTTATCGTGCTCAGAAAAAGTTCGAATTGATGCATGAGTTGGGTACCCAGCGATTATTGATCTGTAGTAACGTTTCCCCTCATGTTATTGATGATAATGCCCGCGCCGCTGCCGATTTACGTGAGTTAGCGGAAATCGCTAAGAGAGAAGGTTTTATGATTGGCTACGAGGCCCTTGCGTGGGGTCGATATGTTGCTGATTACTATGATGCGTGGGATATTGTTAAGCGTGCTGACCACAGCAATTTAGGTATTATTATTGATCCATTTCATATATTTGCGCGCGGTAATACGTTGGATCTTTTGCGTGACGAAATCCCGATTGAAAAGATTGCCTTAGTGCAGGTGGCCGATGCACCTAGCCTACAAATGGACGTATTAAGTTATAGTCGGCACTTTCGTTGCTTTCCTGGGCAAGGTGATATGCCTGTTGTTGAGCTTGTGCAAACGCTACGTGACAAAGGTTTCAACGATTATCTTTCTCATGAAATCTTTAATGATGAATTTCGATCGTCATCACCAACGGAAAAAGCGGTCGATGGTATGCGTTCACTGTTATGGTTGGAGGAAAAAACCTCTCCTAAAACAGAACAGGTTGCACCTGAAGCTCCGGCCATTATTGATGTTGAATTTATAGAGTTCTCAGTTGAAGGTGATAGCGGTGAGCAGCTAATCGCCATGCTGTCAGCATTAGGTTTTACCGAAACACATAAACATCGTTCTAAAAATGTTAGCTTGATGCGTCAAGGTGACATTAACTTAGTTTTGAATCGTGAGCCGGAAAGCCTTGCGCATCAGCATTACCAAAAGCATGGGGTTTCTGTCTGTGCATTGGCCTTTGCTACCGACGACCTTAAAGGAATGCTTAAGCGTGCTGATTTCTACCAATGCCCACGTTTCGCAGGTCAATCAGGCCCCGGTGAACTGAATATACCAGCAATTCGGGGTATCGATGATAGCTTGGTCTATTTTGTTGAGCGTCACGGGAATATCCGTTTCTTTGACATAGATTTTGAACCTGTTGCCGATGTAAAACCCTCTGGTGCCGGTCTAAACCGTATCGACCATGTTGGACAAACAGTGTCTAATACTGATTTCCTTTCCGCTGCTTTCTTCTATAAATCACTCTTTAATTTTACGGTTGAGGCCAGCACGGACTTACCGGATATTTATGGTCTTGTAGTAAGCCGAGTGGCGATAAGTCCGAACAGTAAAGTGCGTATCCCTATTAATATGACTGAAGCGCGTAATGCTTCAGCTCAACGCTTTTTACAATCATCAAAAGGTTCAGGCGTTCAGCAAATTGCGTTCAGTTGTGATGATGTATTTGCGGCTGCTCAACATGTTGGGGCTGATGAATTATTGCCGATCCCAGAAAATTACTACCGTGACTTAGATGCGCGCTTTGCATTAGCCCCCGAGCTGCTAGCTCAGATGAAAACGAATAATGTGATGTACGATCGCAATGAGGATGGTGAATTCTTCCATTTTTATACGCAAACTGTTCATGGCGTGTTTTTTGAAGTGGTGCAGCGCATTGATGATTATAATCGCTACGGAGAGGCAAACGCGTTTATACGTTTGGCTTCCCAAGCGGTCAATAGTCAGTAATAAGTAACTACCGCTCACTGTTTACTCAGTGGTGGCCTTGCTAGCAATGCTGAAGCACGTAAATCCTATTATGTGCTCTTTGTCAATCTCTATGTCTGGCCCATGCTTTTTGTATGGGCCTAACTTTTTGTATGGACCTAACTTTGACCCTCATCGGTCGGTTTAAGCCATCATGTTTATTCTCTCCTGAACGTACTAGTAGGTAAGTCGGTCATATGGTTCGTTCCCTTACAGCAAACTTTGTTTGCTGACGGTGTCTTAAAGATAACGCGTAAAAATTTGATTAAAGTAGTTAATCCACCATTGATTATAGAATCAGCCTTGCGTTCATGTGCGGTAAGCGCATTGCCAGTGAGGGGATAATTTTCGATTGGTGGGCACTGCGTACTTATAGGTCTATAGTGAATACTGTTGGTTGAGTGTGTTGTTCGTTCTTTTGTAGCTTATTAACGCTTGCTATAAAAAATGTAGCTCTGGCCGATAATCTTAGTATTTAACTAAACTAGTAGGCCTTGATATGCAAAAGCTATCAATTCAGGTGCTGTCGAATCATAAAGGAAGCCTGGTAGACAACAGTGGTTATTCGTTGAATTGGGAAGTGCTGGGTCAAGGGCACAATTTAAATTTTGATGAGATAGCCTGTTGGCGTGATTCCACTCTTGTACAATCAGATTTTGATTTGGTGTTAGTGTTTGACAGTACAGGCCAAAAAGCTGAGCAAACACAACTGTTTACTGAAATATCGAATCGCTACCCTACGGCAGTTAGAGCCTTGGTATGTAAAGAAGTGGATGTGCTGCATTTAAATGATGCGGGATTAGTCCATTTTAGTTTACCGGAAGACGGCTTAACCATCGCCTTGCTAGCGTTGCTGCCGCGTGTGCGGCTGTTGCAGCAACTTAACTTAGAGAAAGAGTTGCGCATCCAGCTTTGCCAACTTCGTCATCTACCTGTCCTGCCAGAGCCTTATTTACGATTAATGCGTCTCTTACGTGCTAAAGATGTCGATATTAGCTCGATAGTTAGAGCGGTTAAACGTGATCAAGTTCTTCTAGGAAAAGTTTTGCATGCTGCTAACGCAACGACGTTGGCTTTAGGGCATACCGTGACTGACGCTCATGAGGCGGTAGTGCGGCTGGGGCTTGATCGTATGTATTATTTGGTCATTGTTGTAGGTGTGTTTGTTAATCTTCCTAAAACCTCCCATTTTCAGCGTAGTTTGGCGTTATCAAGAGCGATGGATGTCGCTTATTGGGCCTCTAAATTGGGAGTCGACCTTGATGTCTCTCGTGGCTCGCTTGATAAATGTTACCTTGCCGGTTTGTTGCATAACATTGGTGATCTAGTCATAGCTCAAGTTGAGCAAGATGATATGGATTTAAGCTCAGCATTTGACTTTTCATATGGGGATGCAGCCGCTCCGGGTGCTTTTTGGTTAGCCCTGTGGGGGTTTGACAGTCAAGTGGTGAGCGCTGTTGCCCAGCAAGGTAGTTTAAAATTAGTTGACCTTGAGCGTCATCAAGTACCGTCGTTATTATTACTTGCTAAAATTTTTGAGGAAGCACGTCGCTCTGGAGGCCTTGCAGAAAAGTTAGCGCAACTTCAATTTTCTGATCCTAGCCTTATTGATCAACTCATTCTTATTGAGTAGTCACCCAATGAACAATCCGTCAATCAATGATCAGTGCGTTAATAGTAGTGTTGGCTTTTCTCAGCAGTAACAGTCGGCATCTCTACCAAGAAGGAGCTCCGAAAAATGGTGCTTGAATGTTAAGAAAGCAGTGGCAGTCGGCTCATCGCTGGCCCTTCTCTTTTATATTAGGCTGGATATTACTGGTTGCTATTAACCTGAATGTCTTGGCTATTAATGCTGATGACTTTAAACAATTAGTCACTGATGACGCGCACCCTGTCCAGTTTAAACAGAGCTCGGCCGTTAAAATTGCGGTTGTGTATCCGGGTTTTCAGTCGTCTGATTATTGGCAGCGCAGCATTCGCTCTTTGACAGGGCGGTTAGATGCCATTGAGCTGGATTATTATCTGGATGTTCGTTTTTCGGCTCCAGCGCAAGGTGTTGATTTGCAGGTGAGGCAGATACAGTCTGTTTTATCTAAGGAGCCTGATTATCTAATTTTGACGATTAACTCACTGCAACAACAACGCATCGTAGAGCTGTTGTTAGAACAGGATAAGCCTAAAATAATAGTTCAAAATTTAACCAAGCCTGTGGAGGAGTGGTTTGATTTTCAGCCGTTTTTATATGTGGGCTTTGATCATGCTCAAGGTGCTTTGGAACTGGCGGATTACTTTAAAGCTCGCTTCCCTAAAGGTACGCCTTATGGTTTGCTCTTTTGGAACAAAGGAGTGGTAAGCGACCAACGTGGTTTGACTTTTGAGCGTGCTGTCAGTGGCTATCATGATTTAAAGGCAAGTTACTTTACTAACGCTAGCCGAGATATGGCAAAAGCTAACGCACTCGCTCTTATAACGGAGTACCCCGAAATTAAATATATCTATGCGTGTACCACCGATGTGGCTTTAGGAGCAGTGGATGCTTTACATGAATTAGGGCGTGAAGACATTGTCATCAATGGTTGGGGAGGAGGGTTAGCGGAGATAGAAGCGTTTGAAAGAGGGGATTTAGACGTTTTATTGATGAGAATGAATGACCAAAATGGTGTGGCTATAGCCGAAGCTATCTCTCTGGATCGACAGAAGAAAGAGGTTCCGTTGGTGTTCTCTGGCGATTTCTCGGTATTGCACAACAATTCAACTCCGGAAATACTAAGAACTCTTATATCAAAAGCATTTATCTACTCAGGGCCATGATGCAATGACTTTTCGCTTTAGGACATTGACGTTCTTGTTGTTTCTGGTGGTTATCTCCGGCTTTCTTTTATTGTTTTCTCTTAATGCTTATTACACAACATCCCAAATCCTAAAAGAAGCGGCTAGAGAATCACTCGCGCGCAGTGCAGAAGCAGTCCAGCATGAGTTTGATATACAGTTGCGCCTCATTGATCAAGATCTCCACATGTTGTCTGTTGATTTGGCACTTGAACCTAATTTGTTAGACAAGACGCGCCCAGAGCTCAATGAAATTGTATTAGACGAGAATAGAGGTAAACGACAGCATCGATATGCTTTTGCTCTCGTTTATCTTTTGCAAGAAGGCCAGTGTTTTTTGTTGAAAAATCCGTTGCTTGATATCGGGCCTACCAACTGCAAACAGTTATATAGCAAATACAATGATGCTACGCGCCAAGAATGGAATTTATTGAATAACGGTTCCGAATGGCTATTGATTAAAGATTATTTGATAACCAACGCCGATCAAAAGGTTGTTGGAAGGTTGGTTGGTGGTATCAAGCTATCAAACAACAAGTTATTTTTAAATCAATTGGTGCATAGAACGCAGGCGGTTATTGATCGGGCTAGATTGCTGGTTGATGGGGTAGCACTAACGGATCACGTTTTTGAAAAGCCCGTTGAAGGCGCTAATTTTGGATTGCGGTTGCTAGGCTTAAATCATGTATTAGAAGAAAACCTACAGTTGCCCATTAAAGGTTTTGGCGAGCATCTGCAATTGCGCCTGCAGTCTGCAGACACGCGAATTTATTCATTGGCCAGTCGGCTGCTGGCGCTGCTAGTAGGGGGATGCTTAGCCGGATTAGTTATCAGTGCGCTTGTGGCCGCATTGCTATCATCCTCTTTGGATAAACAACTGCAAAAGCTAGTGATGTATATCAGACACTTAATGACAGGAGCTGCTACTGATAGGTGGAGTCCAGGTCGCATTGATGAGTTTAACCGAATGGGGGGGCAGGTTGATGAGATAGCAGCCGAATTATCGACCCGACGACTGGAGCTAAAGGCTGCTAATCAAAAACTGGAAAAAGCATTAGGGGATAAGCGCGAAATTTTGCACCAGCTTATTAATAATCAAGAACAAGAGCGTAACCACTTAGCGCAAGAGTTACATGATGAGCTCGGCCAATTACTTACTGCTGTTCGAGTCGAAACGACCTTGCTAGAGCATCAAATATCGATGAGCAGCCCAGCACTCAAAAATACTAAAAACATTAAAGACCTAGTGGCTGCTATGTATGCAACTGTTTATGATCGTATCATGGCGCTGCGGCCAACCGAACTTGATCACATGGGGTTGTGCCAATCGATTCAGCAAATTCCCACGTTGAAAAGCTTAGAGCAATCAGGCGTTACTGTATCTCTCGATCTAGAAGATGTGATAACCCCTTCGGGGGCGGATATTCATCTCTATCGTATTGTCCAAGAGGCGTTAACTAATGTGCTTAAGCATGCTTTAGCGACCGAGCTTTCCATCTCATTGTTACAAACACAAGATGAGGTGGTTTTATGCATCAAAGATAATGGGCAAGGTTTTGTCCCTGACTTAGACGTGGACCCAACTGGCCATCGGGGCTTTGGCTTACTGGGAATTGAAGAACGTTGTGATTTTATAGGCGCTATCTTAACCATTGAATCGGATAATGGCGTAATAATGACGGTTAATCTACCTTGTTAATCAAGGGGCTAGTGGTTACATCACTAACCCGATCCTAAGCTTTCATTCATGTTATTTTTAGTAGTGTCTAGCTTTTTCTAATGAGGATGCAAGGATGCGGCTATTTCAATGGATTGTTATTGGTGTCTGTTTTTATGCCAGTTCGGTTTACGCACTACGACTACCGGATGGTCAACTATTGGCTTCAGGGGATGACCTTTCTAAACTTTACGAATCCTTGGGTAAGCCAAAAACGAAGTATAAAACGAAGGCTCGCTGTGGTTCTGGGAGAACCTGCTCAGTCACGCGCATGATTTACCGGTTTGATGGTCGGAAATGGCTAATTGACGTAAAGAACGGTTTAATCGTAAATATCAACTGGACGTATCGATAGCGTGTTTCTAGTTTGCGGAGCGCATGGTTGAGTAAAAAGTCGCTGTAAACATAGGCGCTAGCTCCCCAAAACAAAGTATTTGATTTTAATACTAAATAAAATAATAAAAACAGTTGACGCTACTGAGTAAGCAGAATAATATACGCCCCGCATTTGAGGCAATGCTTCGAAATGTGAGATGCGTCCCATTCGTCTAGTGGTCTAGGACACCGCCCTTTCACGGCGGTAACAGGGGTTCGAACCCCCTATGGGACGCCATTAATTATCAAGCCACTGTGCTGATAATTATGAGCGGGAATAG